>Ga0325411_1003416_pt1 | contig 17900 bp, 9 predicted proteins | sample PopdelMetagenome_13_FD_206181 | JGI IMG/M metagenome (GOLD analysis project Ga0325411, IMG submission 206181) | Populus deltoides microbial communities from Bellville, Georgia, United States - Xylem-PdIQD-R4 | ecosystem: Host-associated > Plants > Phyllosphere > Stem > Wood/Secondary xylem...
CCTATCTAGAGTCCAGATTGGCTGTCCATGTATAATCCAACCACTGATTGGTCAAAGTCATCGAGCGAGCATTAGTTGCTTGCACGTTTTCCCTTTCTTTTCTCTTGCAATTCATAGTTAAGATTAATACCCAGATTAGGATCTGACTAAAGTTTAAGTCTTGGTCTGGATGGATTGACTGAAATCATATATATTTTTTTAAAAAAAAATTAAAATTTTTTACGTAGTTAGCTAGTTATGATATTAATGGTTAATTAGTGGGATTTAGGGTGTTTTTGACTAGTTAGTTAGAACCATGACCAGTACTGGGATTTTGATTCATCACAAGTAGTTGACTTTTCTTTTCCATTCAAGTTGGGAGGAAATTAATGGATGAAAAGAGAAAATTGAAATGATTTTACTCATTTTTATCCTCTAAATGATTATTTTCCTCCTTTTTTTTAATCAATATTTCCACACAAAGAAGACTTCATCACTCACTTCTCTTGAACCAAACCGGAAAAAAAAAGATTTTCTTTCTAAAATTGATTCAAAATATTTATGTTATTAAAAATTAAAATTTTTTTATCATTTTAAAAGAATTGAGTCATTTTTATCAAATGTACTAATAACTTGATATATAAAAAACAATTAATTTAAGAATGTTGTAAAAATGAAAATGAATGGGCTAAAGTCGCTCTTTATAGCTAATTTCAACCTATTTTTATTATAAATTATTTATGAAAAACAAATTATCATTTAAAATCAAAATTCACTTTTTATAAGCAATGCCAAAATTTAAATATATCAACTTGTAAAAAAAATATAGCAGTAATCATAGTAAGAACAGGGTAGCGGTGCTGTGTTCCTATGGGGAAACTGACACTGTTTGTCCATGCCGTGCTCTTTTTTGTAAAATTTATATTTTTTTATTTTAAATTAATTTTTTTATATTTAATATTAAAAATAAATTTAAAAAATAACTGTTTTATAATATCGAAGTCTTTTAGACTGGCTACTTTATTATTGTTCAGTTAAGTCTGATTTGTAAATATAATTCATTTTAATATATTATTATTTTTATGCCGACATCAATGTATATTTAGGCATTAAAGCTTGCATGAAAACAAGCTTTTATATATTTATTTTTCAATTGGAAATGATAAATATTTTATTTAATCTCATGGTGTTCTAAATATGATTTCGCGGGGATATTGTATATATATAACAGGATAGGTTCTCCTCATGTCTTCATATTATAAGATCCACCTAAAATTAATCAAGTGAATGCTAGCAGTAACATTGTAAATTAATGCAGATAATATATGATGAAACTGTCTTAAAAACGAGTGGTTGATCCACCTCAATGAATACAGTTTTTTTGGTTGACTTACCGAATGGCATATATTTAATGATGGTTAATTATTGTTATTAAACTTAATTCAACTCGAGTAAATTCCCGACTTGAGATCTAATCTAGTTTGGGTTTTATATGAAATTTAATGGGAGGTAATCTAGTTCATCTCGATTGATCAACTTAGTGAACTCACGACTTGAAACATAGTTTAGTTTGGATTTTATATCGAATCCAATGAGAGTTGATCTAATCAAGAATAATGATATAATTTAATAATTAATTAGATTTTTGAAAATAAATTCTTTTAAATACTGACTTTAATAATTCAAAAGTCCAAGAATAGAGAAAAGTGAAGATTTAGAATAAAAGTTCATTTTAGTGCTTAATATAAATCATTATATCTTACTCGATAGTAGAATTAAAATGAACTCACACACTTTACTTTGCATGCATTAAATGATTGATAATAATCAGATAAAATCTAAGTTAAATATGGAATTCTGCATGAGCCGGTAGATCGTTTGGGGTTACCAAATAAATCGATCGATCGTTTATTCATCAGTGATGAACACTTGAGAATTTTACAAAAAATGATCGACTGATTAACTTGACCAATCTGAACAGATTGATCATTTTAGTTGCTAGAGGAATAGTAATGACCATCAACGACTAGTTTTTCTTATATGTATGTATGTATGTATGTATGTATGTATGTATGTCTAATTGCATAATTATCAATAAAATCCGAACATATATGATATACAAGCTATTATAAAAGTAAAACTACTATAAAATCATCAATTCATGATTATATTCTAATTTGTACTATTAAACCTTCATATTCTAGCAAAGAATATTCAATTACATTCTCACTAAACTTAAACACTTTCATATTCTATAAGTGATGTCTAGTGAAGTATGAAGATATTAAAATTTCAATTATAATATTTATTTTATTGAGAGAGTTTGTTGTGAAAACAAAGCATCATTGTAAATTTTTGAGAGTTGGAAAAAAACTCTTGGTATTGGTGAAGCAATTTCATCAAGGAAAAAATCTCGAAGAGAGCATATCTTCAAGTGGGTAAAATCTTGAAGAATGAATTTCTTCAGGTAGTGTAAAAAGTTTAGTATGGGTTCATTAAGTGATAATTATACTCTTAAAATTGGATGTCTTGTGAAAAAAATAATACTCAAATACGATTTAGTACTTGAAGTGTGGATGTAGGCTTGTCAAATCACGTTAAATTAAAACGAGTTTGCAAAGTCTTTTCCTTAACTATTTACTTTACACTTTAATTATATTGTTAGTCATTGCATTTACTTGAGTAATTTGTCTTAATTATAAAATTTAGTGATACATCTAATTCACTCTCTTCTTAGGTGTTAAGTTGCTTTAATCCTTGAATAATAATATTGAAACTGATTAAGTCGATTAGGTCAAGTCGGGAAAAATCTCACATGGTTTAATTTTAAATCCGAGCTATAGTCAAAGAGTTGGGTTGAAAGATTTTTTTATTTCACTTTCATCTTTTTTTTTTCATTTTTCCCCTCGGACTTCTTTTATCAGTCTTCTGGTCTTTTGACTGGTCAAGTCGACTAGATCATGTCAAGAAAACTTCTACATGATTGAATATTAAACTAGAGTTGGGTAAAAGTTTGGGTTTGAAGGTTTTTGTGTATCAATTTCATCCTAATAATTTATTTATTAGTCAGTTTGGGTTATTTTTTAACTAGCCAAGTTGATTAGATTACCTCATAACAACTCTCACATGGTTAATTTAATTTTAAATTGAACTAGACAACGACTCAGATCGGGAGATTTCAAAGATGACATGTTAACTGAGGTTTAATAAAAATATCAAATAGTTTGTTATAACCTTATTATTATTAATTTGTTATATTAGAAAAAAAACTTAATTTGACTTGCAACACAGTGTGGTTCTGAAAACTAGTTTCTCCCTCAAAAAACAAATAAGATCAAATTTTTTTTTTTAAAAAAAACATGTTTTGGCACAAGCACATCCTTGAAAAGTAATAATTGAATAGAACCGGTGGGTGATCAGCTATGACTGAAAAGAATGGTCTTGAATTAGTTAATAAATCAGCATCAGAAACGGACTTTTTTGGTGAATGGTTATTGTTCAAGGAGGACTGCCTTCAGTGTCACTCCATTAATGATTTATTTATGGCTCTTTAATTAATTTCTTCAAACCTTTAATAAATAAACATGTAATGGCGATCGAATTCTGTCAAATAAATGAAGAACATGGATGCATGCGTTGTGCAAGTGCAGTTCACATCAATATCTGAAGCCAAGAGAAACAATATGTATTGGAATATTCTTCATGTTTCTTAACGTTTTCAATTATTTTATTAATGCCATCATTAATTAATTTTGAGTTCAATCAATGATTTATACACTAATTATAAGTTATTTATAATATTGAAATGTATATATATATAATGAAGGTCTTGTGAGGGGGCTGTGCAGGATTTGAGAATTAGAGAAGGTAATATTCATTTATTTTCAATTTATGGTTCAAATACAAGGAACATATACCTTTAAAAAAAGAAGAATATTTTTTTAAAATATAATTCGGCATTTTATCTTTGCAGAATTATGGAAGTCAAAATCCTTAGAATCTGTTTGACATACCTTATAAAAAATGATTTTCAATTTTGAGTCATAGTTTAAGAACTATTTTTCATAAATAATTTGTGACAAGAATAAGTAAAAATAACTTTATATTATAATATATTTAGTAAAGATGACTCAAATGAGATTTTTAATAAAATAAAAAAAAATCAAAGAATAGTTTAGTAGAAATTAATTAATCATAAGATAAAAGTTCAAATAATTTAACTTCAATTAAATAAAAACAATAAGTTAAAAAATATTTCTAACCAAATGTATTTATGACTTTAATTTATGAGTGAAAAATTAAATTGATAATTAGCTGATAATGCGCAAGTCATGCCTTTCATTTCTCTTTCAAACAAGACGTAGCACTGGGAAATTCCATTTCTGTAGAATATAGAAAGGATTTAATATTTATTTTCTAAAGAAAAATTGAAGGGATTATACACTGGTGATTCGAATTTATGAATTTCAAGAACAAAAGGAGGAATATAATAACCTAATTAAAGTACATTAATTAATATTAATTGAGTGTGGTAACAGTAATTATGTTTGGTCATACTTAACCTTCAAATATTTAATAGCCATGGTTACAGAGCTACTGAAGTGGACAATCTGACAATCACTGAGAAGAAGAAAGAAGCTTGGAAGTGAGGGAAATGCTAACCCCAGAGCTAAAAAGCTAAGAGTTTTTCAACGTATAAAGAACACAGCAACACGTACAGATTGCCAACCACTGCCATTAAAACTCCACAGTTAGTTATAATTGCGCTAATGTTTGGTTCTGTATTATCATTAGTACCTTTTCTATTCTGTAAGTACATTTATACACAATCACTACAATAAAAGTAAGGAAAAATTAAGTAAAATGTTACCGTCAAGAAAATAAATAATTTTTCCAAAATAAAATCTCACTGCCAAAGTATTGTAAACAAACATGATCAAAACTATCCAACATACAAGTTCCATGCACAGCTAGGATTCATGTGACACACATCTGATCTCTTTCCAGATCTCAGTGAAAGCTTGAACGATAACATCATGTTGGCAAGGAGAATTCAGCTCCAAGAAACAGTTAAGAAGCTCTTCAAGATCATCTTTAGAGTAGATGTTTTTCTCCAAGATCATTTGCGACATAGAATTCTTGAAATCTTGAAATGGGTCATCAGAATCCTTCACCACAGCAATGCTGTCAATGATTTTGGATGCTTTTGGATCGGTTTCGGATTCGGAGTTTTGGGTTGATGACGTGTTGTTGTCTTTTTTTGAGGTGAAAGTAGTGGAAGTGGAGCCTTCTTCTTCACTGTCCGGTAATGAGAAGCCTACACTCTTATCACATGAGGTTATTGTAGAGGAACAATGTTTCGGGTTCGGATCTTTTTTGGAAATTGAGGTTTTGGGTTTAGGTTTTGGTGCTGGCTCGTATACATCTGAGAGTTTTGGCCTGCCACAGCCACAGCCACTGCCTGCATTGGGTGTGAGTATGGATTGAACGAGATTTTTCTTCTTTGAAGACATTGAAAGAGTTTTTGTGCTTAATTTGCAAGGTTTAATGTACTAGTTGGCCTGGATCTAGCTAGGAGGTGTTAATGGTGAGACTCCTTTTCAAGATTAAAACTCTAAAGCATTTGGGGACTGGAGAGAGAAGAGAGAAGAGAGAAGGGAGAAGAGGGAGGGAGGGAGAGGAGTTGTTTTTGCTTTTGGATAGCAGTTGTTTTCTTTAGAGTTGTTGAGAGAGGATGGTGTTATTAGATCATTCTTCTTGACTAAAAGAACAAAGGGATCGATTTTGGCATTTTCTAAAATGCCTTCAAAGAAAATTCACAAGTAATTAATTTGAATCAAATATGATATTTTCTTTCCTTTTATATATATATATATATAATAATAATAATAATCATATTCTTTGAAATAACTTAATTGAGAAACAGAAAATCCAACTTAAACAATTCTAGAATATGATATATGTGAATTTTATAAAGACTAATTAATGATCCAAAATTATCATGAGTTTTTTCATATCATCATGACTAACTCAAGACAATTTTGGTAAAAAAAAATGAATAAATAGATCATTTCATTAATTTTAATTAACTCTATATGATAGTTGAGAAACACAATACTTGTGTGAAAACTAGAATTAAAGATATGTACAAGATCCACCATAGCAGATCAGTGAAGCCAACAAGATGATGCCATGCACAAACCACATAAAGACAACTATATAAGACTTCAAAAAGAACACAAAAGAAAACAGCAACTTGAACTACCCTCCCTGCAAGAAAACGACTGCCATGCACAACCATAGCAGCTGAAAAACTGTCCAGCAACTATCACTAAAGCAGCGACAAGAAAATCAGCACATGAACTCAGTCACTAGCTAGACAACATAAATTGCTCTTCGTACCATGTCAAGGGCATGTGTAATCTTCCCAACTATGTCGCTGTTGATGAATTTGGGACAAGTATTCATTAGCTTGTTCCAAATGTGACCCCAAAAGTAAGTTCTTGAAGGAGGAGGAGGACGTTCTTGTTTTAGGCAAAGGTTGTAAGTATAACCATGCAGCCTTTCGGACCAGAACATTGCTTATTGCTATATCCTCAGCTGATCGAATAGTACAAAAACCGCCTTGTGATGAAGGACTGTTGCTTTCGACACAAGGAATCAAATCCTTCACAGAAGTATATGTATAGGATAGTGAAGGAGAGCTTAAAGTATGCTTCAAACTGGCATTTGGATTTGATGTTTCTTCACAAAGGGCTGTTGGAAAGCTATTGCTCTTTGTCTTGGTTATGAAGGAAAGTTTCTCGGATTGCGTTGGAGAACATTTGGTGTTTTTGCTTGCCATGGTTTGTTTTGGTTCCTGTGAGTAATCTGAAGATTTGTGAGGTTAAACAGAAAGTAGGAAAAGGGGGCTTAAGTAATTAAGAAGAAAATTAAGATAATTAATTTAAGTTTTTGGATAGAATATCATAAATCTATCTAAATCTGCAACCAAAAAGAATTTAAGATAATTCATTGTGAGCTGATAATTATAAATTATCCTTAAATTCAAATTTTTCATAACCTAATTAAGATTTTCAAAATATTTAAGATTTTTCCATGCTTTAGCTTTTTGCTCTACCTATTCGATATATCAGTGTAAAATCAACTAACAATGTCGAAGAAGCATGAATCCATAACTTAGGTCTAAATCGTATGCAAAAAGAGAAATTCAAGATTTATAAATAAATTTAATATCAGAAAAATGAAAGAACCGAAATCTCTAAAGTTAGTTATTTTACCATTTAAATCCATACCTTTATCATCATATCTCTAATTATCTCCTTGATTTTTCATTTTCAAGTGTTTTTATATTTGAAAAGCATAAAAACAGGAAGAAAATAAAAGATCAAAAATCTTTTTTTTTCCAAGTCCATCTCAATCTAGTCTAATTAATAACTGAAAACTGTGAGGGTAGTAATGTGGTAAGATTTTCACTTTCCTTTTTTTTTATTTTTATTTTTATTTTTATTAATGACCTTTCTTGGTTGGCTCAAGTCCTAGATTTTTTTCTAGGACTTGAGCCAACCAAGAACTTTTCACTGCTTGGAACTTTAGAGCATGTACTGTTTTTAGGATAGTTTTAATTTGCTATTGATTGGCAAATAACAGCAACTCTGCAACTGCAACTGCAACTCCCTCCTTTCTCTTTTGCTTCTTTCTTGAACAACAGAAGCTCCAAGAACAACTGCTGTTCTACTTAAATTCAACCTCCCAAATCCAGTTTTAAACGACTTGAAACTAGAGCTAATTGAAGAAAGGAAAGCCCCATCTTCTTCCTCTGTTGAGGAAGTTACCAAGAAGTATGGTCTTGAAGCTGGTCTATGGAAGGTAGTTACTCCCTTCTCTAAGTTCTTTTCTTTTCCCTACTTTTGTTTCAGTTCTTGCCTTTCCTGATGTGAATTTTAAGTGCCCATAATGTGGTTTCTTGGTTTTCTTACCTTTTTTTTTTTTTGCATAAATTGTGGATAAAGCAGGTTGGATAAGAATTATTGTTTTATAAAATCTCCACTGTTTTGTAATTTCTTTGAATTTAGTGTCTTTGCCTAAACATTGCTTGGAGAACTATGTATTTTAGTAGGTAAGAGACTAATTGGCCAAGCCTATTGTTTCCAAAAATGAAGATATTTAGCTCAAAAGAGGAGGAGGAAGATGGTGAGAAAACTAAATCCAAGGGAGATCAAGCCAAGGAGCTGCTAGCAAAATATGGAGGAGCATACCTTACTACCTCAATTACCCTGTCCTTGATTTCTTTCTCACTATGTTATGCACTCATTAGTGCTGGCATTGATGTTCAAGCCTTGCTGCAAAAGGTAAATAGCATCTATCAGTGAAAACATCAACTGGACTTTGGGTAATTTTGTTGTCCTCCACAAGGAATAATGGATTTTGAACTCGGAACTGTGTTGGATTTTGCAGGTGGGAATTTCAACTGATGCAACTGCGGAGAAAGTTGGGACATTTGCTCTGGCATATGCTGCACACAAGGCTGCATCTCCAATAAGGTTTGCATGAACACAACATACAAGATGCATGCCTCTGGTATGGAACAAATGAAAACAGAATCCATGAATTCATATCTTTACCAACCCTCTAATCAATTTATTTGATAGTTTCTAGGTCCTTTGGGTTGCAACTAGCGAAATCACCAGAGTTCCTTGGGTCATAAACAGCACCGAGCAATGAAATTCCACAATCACCACTGCATTACGGGAACAACCAATCCATTCAGGAGACGGGAAAGATTCAAGGAGGTAGCCAATGCCTTGCATCCACAGGCGATAACATTGAGATGTCAATTATCAGGACATGCTTCAATCCTGCCATTTGGTGCCTTGGTTTCACAAATCAATTATAGAACAGCAAAAGAGACGCAAACACCTCAGGAAATATATCTATTTTTCAGTTTCTAAACAGGAGTGAATACTGTCATCGCATTATATATTACATAGTTTGCCACCTAAACGGATATCAAGTCAGTAAATACAACAAAGCCATGAAGCGGAGAAATATACAAGGATCGATCAAAAGTCAGTTACCTTCTTTATTTGCCACTAGAATCATACGTATCATGTATACTACTTAAGCTGTACAATGAACTAGCTACCTCCGCAATCTTTAGTTTCTTTGGAGCTATGGTAGCTTGCAGGAACCCTCGATCCAACCTCCAAAATATCACAACGGTAAAGGCAGATGGTGGTTGCCATAGGTTCTTGACCCAAAAAAAGCCATTTATCTTTGACTTGATTCGCCAACATTTCTCTTTCATCCAGCAGTCGTGTTAGTACCGGGAGGCACTTCTGTTGGATTAGATGGTGGAGTTTGAGGCTGTGGTGTGCAGACATTTGGCATGACATAATCATTATGAAGTGTGTCCAAGTCATGCCATTCAACCGCAGCTATTTTTGCAGTCAAGGAACTCAGAAGTTTTGCTGGTCTTTACTTTATGAAGGATGAGAACACAAATGAGGTAAACACAATTCAATATCTTAACAAGGATACGTTCGTTACGCCACATGTCTGTAATGCTAACACCAGCATCTGATAAAAGCCAGTAATCTGCATCACTCTGTAATTAAACAACAAAATTAGAATTAAGGAAACTTATTTATTTTACAAATGGTAGTTCCTTTCTTTAGTAAAAAGATAGTAAAGCACATGCCATGGAACCCAAATCCGTGTTAGGAAAAACGACAGCATGTTAAACCAATCAATTATTGACAGGTTGAATCCCACAAAGTTAAGACAATTATCTGAACATAAGGTGCTTTTCCCGACCTGCTGTGCTTCATTGCTTGTGCTTGCAATTGTTGTTAACATTCCAAGCAAACATAAGCAGCTGACAGCTTGCATTTTTCTGAAAAATAGGACAGCAAACAAGGAAAACTTACATCAACATCTGAGGGAACAATCTTCATGATCCCACTCACAAAGTCATGTGCGGTGTTAAGTTCTGAGCACATTCTATGACCATCTTGTTCCTGCATTTCAACCTCCTTTCCTCTGCTCTCCTCCATGGTCATTGTAGTAGCTGGATTTTCATTGAAGCCTGAGGTTGATGGATAGCTTGGAGGTGGCTCAACACCTTGAATATCCTCAATTTTCTCTTCAAATTGACTGAGTAAGTGAGAGGCATCAGGAAAGTCAGTTACATAAATTCTTGAGTGACCAATGAGTCTTTGCTCTGCTAGAATGAAGATTAGGCCTTGCCAGTAACATAAAATAAATTAAAAGATACCTGACAAGATAAACATCTATTGGGCCCATTGTACTCCTAAGGACTATCCTGTATCTCCTCTGAGGATAATCAACTGCCTGCTGAGGAAAGGAAAAACTATAACAACGAACAAAAATGTACACGCATTGCAACCCTTTTCCTGAATTGACTACTTTTGGGATTACCTCATCGGGATCTGGGACTTCTAGAGTGGTACCATGTGGAGCTTTAATTGCTATCAAGGTTTCATTCTGTAACAGAAAAAAATTACAAACTCAATTGCTAGCAATATAGAAAATTTTCTTTAGGAAAGGCAGTGACACTCCAAGCACCAAGTCTATTACTTGATAATGAAACAAAGAAAACTAACCTGGAAGCCAGGTAAGCTCTTGATGTCTTCCTCAGTGACAAAAAGCCACCTAATATGGTAAATCAGCAAAATGGGCTGAGTCTCTTAATTAAAATAGGTAACTGCTGTACAAACTATCAATAATCCATGAAAACATGAGAATAATTTACTTTTGATTATTTTCATCTTCACTGAGGTCCCTCAATCTTTCTTGCATTTCTCTGCAATAATTTAGAGCCTCAGCACAATCTAAAAGTTTCAGAAAAGCAACGTGGGGATATTGCATAAGCAGAAGGAAAAACAGCATAACCTTGTTTGTTCATCTAATCTGCGTTCCTCCATGGTCAGGTTTTCAACTTCTGCCTGCAAGAAAAAGGCAATCATTGATGAAGTAAAATCCAGTACTTCCTGAGAGTTTTTGTTCATTGAAACGGTGCATGATCCACTGTTTTGTAACTGAAAATGAAATCTCAACTCAACTAACTAATTCATAGAGAATAGCATTTAGTGCAGCTTTAGGAATTCAAATTTAAGCATTGCATTGATGCTACAGACTGTTATAGAAGTTGTGTCCCAAAATGAAGCTCATAGGACATTTACAAGGACAACCTAACAGGTTGGCATACAAGACTGTTACATTTTTGCATAGCTGTTCCATTAAAGAATCAGCGTTTGTTTCCTGTGGATGGAGGACTTTCATCCAAATAGGGTCAGCAGCCAGCAATGCATCAGTCCAGGGAAAATATGAATTGGATTTACTATAATTTTATTCGTTATTTATCAATTCAGAAGTTTTAATTTGTTTAAAAAAATTTCCTATGGTAGGTTATTCAGCATTGGTTGACATTTGATATTAATTAAGTTTTATACTATAAGGGCAAATTGAGGTTTTCGTGTGCTACTATGAGCACAGTATTCTATGTAATAAAGAGACCTTTTAGTGAATGAAACTTGAGCTGGTTCTTTGTTCTTGTGGATCCAAGAAGTGCCCCTTGTGCAGTTGCAGATTTGGCCAAGTGGATTCTAGATTTTTATGCTTATCAATCTATTGCTCTGTTTGTTCTAAACACGCTGCCATAGTTGGCTCTAAAACTTTCCAGGAAGGAAAACTAAAGCAACACGCTTTACAAACAGCTTTGCAAAGCCTAATCCAAGAGAAAAATGCCATGCCAAGAAACAAGTAGTCAGTTGTCATGATCAGAAATAAAAAAAAGTTGTTGGTTGTCAGTAACTGCATACCTGCAAAGTAGCAACATTATTATCATCCGCCTCCCCTGGCCTTGATACATCAAGTCCCCTGATAACATTCAAACAAATGCTACTCATCACATGCAAAAATAACTTTAATAATAGTAGATAATCATGCAACAATTTTACAATTTAAAACAAGTGACATCAAAAAGGAATTGAAGTCCATACTTCCACTGAATTCTATTTTTGAGCTTCTTTTCTATAAGACCAATTCCTTCTAGAACATTTGTTATGTCATATATCCGCCTTTTTTGAACCTGAAATGAAAGAAAACCTTTAAATGACAGAATTTTACAACACAAGATAGAATAGATGGAAACTGAACTGAAGGTAACCTCTAAAGTCTCAGCAGCTTTATTGAGATCAAGGATGCCATCTTCAGCATGTTTGATCAAATTGATGAATTTTTTAGTCAAGAGACCTGAATCAGAATCACATAATATATTACCACTTTTACAGTGTAGTTTTTCTTTGTTCCACGAGTTATTTGAAATGGAGTTCATGATAATCACCAACTACTCTGTTTCAAAAGCAAATACAGAAATGCACAAGCAGAAAAGATTACCTAGAGAGCTGTCATAGCGACATGGACCAGATGGAGTAAGATTATTTCCAGGAGAACCTGCCAATTCAGAGAACATTTCTCACTACATGTATTTACTTTCACTTCCTTCTTTTCACCAATGAAGTCAATTAAAATACAGTCAGAAGAGTTTTTCCACAATAAAAGAAACTCACAACAAATCAACTTAGTCATTGATTTACCCTGACCTAACCAGTGACAAAAAAACACTCCAGAACCACAAATATGAGACACCGCTGTAGAAGTTTAAAACAAATATACTCACCAAGAGCAGCAGCAGCACTCTGAGATCCGGATTTACTGCTCTTTGAGAGTCTTGATGTTTTGGGTGTCTTTCCCCCTTTTCCTGATACAGGTGTCTGCAGGGGGCTGGTCACTACTTCCATATATCCATGACCAGCATTCCAGTCACTGGACTCACCTTGATGATCTGCTGCATCACTCTTCCGCTTTAATGTCTGATATACAACATTTAACTTATATTATCACACTGTAAGTTGTTGACAATTATAAAACAAATGAGCTCATGAGATTTTGCTTTTTAAAAGGTAGTACACAGAATATATCTTGTATAACCTCTGAGCTGACACCACCAGCCAAACTTATATCAATAAATGAAAGCTATAAGAAACATACATGAATTCCAAATTGTGTATCCTAAGTGTTCAGTAAAAATGAGTGTCAAGGAAAGCACAAGAGTTAGACACTTCCCAATATACATATTTAAGGGATAATTGAATTCTGAGAATAAGAAAACATCATACAGAAAAAGATAAAACATCAAGACTTGTGTTTATAAGTATTCTGCAAGAAGCAAACATGTCAGGATGGTGAATGCAAGCACAGGAGGATCACATGCTTGAAGACCACAAAGGGCAAGCTGGAAGCAACTTTATCTGAGCCACCTTCATCACTTAACTTGAAACAAGCTCATGGCATAAGCATCATGTTCCTTCCAAAATTACATCATAATGGACTCGCAGTCATGCTGCCTTCCAGAAACTTCATAGGCATCAAAAGATCCTTGATTAGAGGGAAAATAGGCAAGGACAACTTTCAGAGCCTGGTGGGAAAAATAGTAATCAATGGCACTGCTACATTGCGAGCCATTTTTACCAGGCATATACATCACAATAAGATGTCACAGTTTCTCAGAAAGCATTTGAAGTAGAAACAACCAAAATGCAGCATTTTTTTTATTTAGGCAAAGTACTCATCTCTTTTTGCAGTAGATGTTAAGGAACCATAAATCAACTTAACTTGACAGAAGGTCTACTTCCCTCATCAAAGCCTTGGCATCATTTATCAAACAGTTAGGTGTGTAATGTCTTGACTTTAGGACCATAACTTGAAACAAGACAAATTGATAAGGAAACTTAAGTTATTGAATCCTACAATTTAAATGTTCCTCTAGTAAACTTAAGCATCATTACCGTGTCCCATTTACATCTTAGACACAAATCTTTACCACATGTCCCTAATATTTCCCCGTATGCTATCACAAGCCAGACACCACACGCCGAATTAAACCACTTGTATCATTCAGCACCAGCTTTTTACCATCCTTTACTACTCCCTTCCCCTCGTCTTCCTACCTCCTGAACAACGGATCCTAATACGTGAATTTTAAGACAGCACTTAAACTCTTACAAAACCCCCAAAATAGAAACCATTACTGAGGGCATCTAATCCCAATCAGCACAAACAAAATAAGCTACAAAAATTAATATTTTTAAGCAGAAAGTTTAGCCCTTTACCCCAAAAAACACGTGAAATACACCAATTCAGCTCTAGAAAACCCACTAACACAACAATTTAACCAAACCCATCTCCAAAACCCACTTCAAGAACACAAAATTAGCCAAAAAAATCAAATTTCCACTACAATTAAAATTAAAAAAAATCCCAGAATCACAAAACCCTTAAAAACAGTCAAACTTAAAAACAAAGCAGATCACCACGAAAAAAAAAAACCAAACCCAAAACCCCAAACCCAAAAAAAAGAGTAAATACTTACAGGAGGTTTCACAACAATGCCCTCAACTTCATGATCAGAAACGGCACGTCGTCGGTCGTCACCGAACCGGTGGTAGTCACCCGGAGGCAAAAACGGTGGCTTCATTGAAGAAAACGAAAGCGGTTGCTGATGCTGGCGCTGATTCGGTGCGTGACTCTGCATACTGCTTTGCTGCGGCTGCTTCATTGATTGGTTGTTTTGTGCTTGAGAATTCGACATCGCAAGAATTTTAAAGTAAGAAAAAACTAAAAACTATATCTTTTTTGGAGGGTTTTTAGGGAATTGAAGTAAGAAAGGGAATTGAAAGGAGAGGGAAATGGAATTGAGGGAGAGATCTGGGGGTGCTTGGATGGAAAGGAAAGGAAAATAAAAAAAGCGGGAGAGAGAGAGAGGGAGGGAGGGTGGAAAACGAGGGAAGGGAAGAGGAGGAGGGAATTTGGTTCGGATATAGATGTGGAGGGAAGTGCTGCCTTCATTATTTATTTATTTATTTATTTAATTCATTAATTCATAATTAAATGTAATTTGTATTTTTAAAATTAGATTTCCTTTCTTTTATTTCCCTTTCAATTGGTGATTAGTATATATTTTTTAAAATAATTTTAATAAAATAAATAATAAAATATCATTAGTTATTATTCATGGATACTACAAAATTCTTTTTTAATTAGATTAATGTTTAAAGTTTTTTTTATGTTTTTTATTTATAAAATCATTTTATTACTGTCCTTTCTAATAAATATATTTTTTAATGATTAAACTTGTGTTATCATCCTTGTAAGAATATAATAGTATTTTAACTATTAGATTAATATTTTATTTATAAATCATTTATTGAATTAAAGTGATAGTGTTTCAATTTAATGTAAATATTTTTAGTATTTTAAATAAAAATAGATAAGTGAGCATAATTGTAGCATGATATTATTTTTATTAAACTACTCCGAATATATAATATAAACACATATGGTGACTTTTAAATTATTTTATACAAGGAATCCTATTTCGAAGAAATGGGACTGTACAAAGTTTCAAATAAATTAATAATAGAAAAGGGAAAGTGCAATTTGTAAAAAAAAAAAATTAAATAAATAAAAAAAGGAAGAGGAGGAGGAGGAGGAGGAGGAGGAGGAGGAAAGGAAAGTTCATTTGTCATTGTCGTGTTTTGATCTCTATGTATGGTAACAACACCAATGCTTTGAGCAGAGAGTGTACCCTTCACAGAATCTAAAAAAGCCAGGGATTGGATCCCATCATCCAAAGGAATAAAACTAATTCGTATTTAATTTGATTTTTTATTTAGTTGACATTAAAAAAAAAGAGATAATTATAAAATCTTATATATTTTTTATTTATATTTTTGCCCTTTCAAGCATTAGAACTGAAACTAATTTTTTTAGAATATTTAAGGATATGGTAGTGGTTATTTTTTAAAATGTTTTTTTAATACATTAAAATAATATTTTTATTTTAAAAAATTATTTTTAATATTGATTTATTGAAATTATATGAAAAAATTAATAAAATATTAATCTGAATTAAAGAAAATAATAATTTTTTTAAAGATATTTTAAAAAAATAAAAAATATCCTAAATAATAAAAGAAATAGATATCCTTTTGCTTTGAAAATATTCTTATTTCTTAACATTTTTAATAAGTTGTTATTATTATTATTATTACTGGATTTAGTATTTTGACTGGGATGCTGCCGTGCAAGATGGGATTGAGAGCATAACTTGTGTAGTGGGGCCAGGTGTCCCAGCTTGGTAAATGTAAACCACAACTCAGTCCCCCTTGTTTAATAGATAAACAATTTAGTCCTTTTGGTTTAAAACATAATCAGTTAATCCCCTTGTTTTCACGTTCATTTATCATGGTTCTTAAATACCCGGGAAAATATCCGGGTCACGGGTCAGGAGAATTGACCTGAATTAACTTTGAAATATAGTTTTAAAACCTGATCCGACTCGAAGGGTTAACCCGGGACTGAAACCGGGCCGGGTTGAATAAAAAATGGGGAAAGAAAAAACCTGGTATGACCCGGTTGACCCGACAAGACCCAGTCAAAAACTCAATTGCAACCCGTTGATTTTTTTTTACTAAAATAACATCGTTTTGGTTTTTTAAAGAAAAGAGTTGACTCGGGTGATACGGTCAAAACCCAAAACCTGGGCCCTGGACCAGGGCGGCTACTAGGGGTGATCATTTTTTGTTCGATTCGATTTTTATCAAAAAAAATAACCAAACTAAAATTTTTTATAAAAAAAACCGAGAGCAATTCAAACCGATTGGTTTCAGTTTCGGTTTGGTTTTTTGGACAAAAATCGGTTCAAACTGGTTTGGCTAGGTTTTTTTCGGGTTTGGATCAGTTTTTTCCGGTTTGGCTCGATTTTTTTTTCTGATTTTGGGTTTGGTTTTTTTTATTTCAGGTTTATAAAACCGAACTGAACTGATCAGTTTTTTTCAAAATTTTAATCGGTTTTTTTATTATTATTTTTTTTATTTTCTCGCTTTAATCGGTTTTTCAGTTTGTTTTGCTCACCCTTATCTATTATTGGACCGGGTCTAAAAACTATGCCCTAAAAACTAAAAACATAACCACAATATATAAAACATAACCACAATATATGTTATTGAATAACATGTTAAAAAAATCACATATAATCCTATATGCTATATATAATGAAAAGCTACACAACATCTTCAGCTAATAATTTAAAATCCAAACACAAAATGCACAAACATCCAAAAGTTACCCAAAAACCATAACTAAAACAACATTACAACTACTAGATCTCAAAATTCCAAATCAAAACCAAAAAACACCATAAAAAATAAATAAAAATCCAAACTTTGTAACATGCCCAGATGAAATTGTGTTTGCATTGAAGCTTAGCCCACATGATCAATCTCCATTATTAGTAATCACTTCAAGACAAATCGAACATGAAGCTTACACTCCAACAGGCTTGCCATTTAATCTTTATGCACCACCACTTTCATCTTCATTGTCAACAATCACATCATTTTCCTTTTCTTTCTTTACCTTTTCTTTTCAAAATTACCCCACCAAAAATCACACAAAAAAACCCAGCCACAAAGCCTACTGCGACTGCAACACTAATGTTCAAACGCTTGGATCACTAGATGATGTATTTTCATAGATATTAGTGCCATGATTGATCTGGTAGTTTGTTCCCCTGATATGATAGAGGGAAAAGTCGAGGCAAGACTTTTCATTGCCAATGAATTAATTGGAGGAGTAAGAGGGGTTATTTCAGGGGGTGTTGATGAGGATACCCTAAATTACGAGGAAAAATGAAAATGAAGAGAAAGCAAATTGAGAACTGAAGCATGGTGACTACTCGTCTTTTAGAAAGTTGAGATTTGTACCCCCAAATCAAAATCATAAAAGGTTTATGAAAAAAGTTTCAGTCTCACCCCGGTTTCTCCAAATCACCACGG
>Ga0325411_1003417_pt1 | contig 17899 bp, 6 predicted proteins | sample PopdelMetagenome_13_FD_206181 | JGI IMG/M metagenome (GOLD analysis project Ga0325411, IMG submission 206181) | Populus deltoides microbial communities from Bellville, Georgia, United States - Xylem-PdIQD-R4 | ecosystem: Host-associated > Plants > Phyllosphere > Stem > Wood/Secondary xylem...
CTGGAAATAATGCCCCGGTGAATGGGCAGTTACTAGAAATGATGCCCTGTTGAATGGGCAAGCCTTGAAGATCATTTCCTGATTACTGGAATTTATGCCTGGTTGAATGGCCATGTAAAGAAAATTAATTTACAAATTAATGGGATAATCACTCAATGTAAAATAGATTAATTGTAAAACTTTGAAGTTAAATATGTTGGTTTGTGGGAAACACTCTTGATATTTTTAATTTAGTAGATTTATCCCTATGTCTAGAAGAGAATTTATGAAATTAAAAACTTCAAAAAGAAAATAAGACAATTTATTCTATGATATGAAAGTCACTTTAATGTATATGAATAATTAGTCCTTAATCAATTACTTATTGAAATGTGCAATTGTTTTAATCATGTTTAATGCGATTATGTTTTTAGGTACATTGCACTCTCGATCTGGAAAGTAGATGCTTGGATATATAATTTTGTTATGTGATTAATGTAATTGGAAGAACTAATATTTTGTTGTATTATACTTCCATATCTAAAATTATAATGTTTAACTTGTTATCTTGTGTATGATGTAATTTATAATGTTATTATTATTATTAAGTTGAATTGTGGTTGGTTGTATATATATTTGAGCACAAATACTTAAAAAAAGAGACAATACATGTTAAGAATTTATTAGTTTTATTATAGTGTTCTATAGAAAATAGAATTGAGATATTGAAATATGCTTGAGTTTTTGAAGTCCAAATGATGGGATGAATATTGTGATTGATGTTACAGGTTGAGAAATGATTGAGTCGATAACTTGGTATCTAAAGAATACAAAGGAAACTCTGCCGAAATTTTAGGAATATATATATATATATATATATATATATAAATTTGGTAACTATGAATAAATATAATATATTTTGAGTTTACAATCTGAGACTGTTACAAAGGGAATGATACGATTCGGGCAATAAAAAAGATTTGGATTTTGATATAAAATGTGCAACTATCTAGTTTTACGATAATAGTCATAATTCTCAATCCGATTGTTGGATCAGGCTAAAATTTTACATGGAGTCTCCTGACATGTTTTCCTACCTTGGGTAAACATTTTAGGTCAATCAGAGTTCGGGAAGGTATTTAAATAATGGTCAACAAAGGCTATATGAATTTTGTTATTTACTTTCTTTTGACTTGTGGACTTCCTATTTGGATAAGATTCTTTTTCTAAAAGGATGTGGCAGCTTGTTTTGAGAATCTCCTAATTCTATAAAGATCTTTAATGGACTACAATATAGTTTCTAAGTGTGGCAAGGATTCATAAAATATTTCAGAATCCTTTTCTTACAAGGATTCCTTATCCATCCTAACTACAACAAGGAAAGAAGACTTCAGAATTAAGTCTACCTTCACATCAGATTTCCTAGTCTATTTGGGATGTTTTAATAGTGACAATTCTAATTCTAGCATATTTAGGATAGTAATTTTTGGATTTTTATTATTTTCTTCTTAGCCTTTGGGTTATTATTACTTATTTGGGTCAATTGTAAAAGGGTCTCATATAAATCCACTGAAGGGGGGTCCGTTAGGGTTTATTTAAGTCTAGAGTTAGTATAAATAAAGACATAATCAGACATGTAAGTTAGACAATTCAGATTAATAAAACTTATTGTTTTCCGCACTTTCTGTGTTTGTGTTGGTGAGATAATCTCCATTCCATGGTTCTTTAAAAAATTGAGAATGACTTATTGAAGAACAACTGGCTTCGTGACATCATCCTTATACTTCTCATTTGTGAATCAATATTCATTGGGTGGGAGTTTCCGTTTTCAATAGTGCTGGTGCCTAGGTACAAGTTTTCTTTATATCGCACTCCTATCAAACCTTATTTACTTGGCTTTCTATGAATTGTTGTTTCTGCATGTGGGTTGTGTGACCACGTGATCACAAGATTCACATCATATAACCATATCATTCATTTCATTATGAGTCTTTACCTCAATTAATCAATGGTTCAGTAAGCTTCATAACCATGTCATTTCTTTTATTGTCACTTTCGAACTTAAAAAGAACACTAAAGCTCATCGCTAATCATTCATCTCATGATACTCTTTCTTCTTTTTATTGTCTTAACAGAGGCCATAAAGCAATTCCAACTCTTCATTTAATGGATAGTCTATCTTTTACCTAATCATTTGAAAATACAATAATCTCAATCATATTTTTCTTAACATGAGGTTCTATCACAGATACTAAAAGACATGGTATTTCAAACTTTCTTATCTTTCGATCTTTTAAGTGTGTTTTCCCTTTAGTTTTTTCTTTCTCTTTATTTTCTTTCTCTTTTTCTTTCACTTATGCTCCCAATCATCAATTTTTGGCATTTGTTATGCCTTTCCTCATTTAAAATCTCTTTTGCCCTTCCTATCTAAGGCTTTTTCTACTTTTAGCCCTTTCTTAATCTTTTGTATTTCCAGCATTTCCTTCACCATTGATTCCAGAAAATCTCTCACTTACCCCTAGTGTAGACTGTGATCCATGTCAGGGTTTTTTTTTTAAAATAAATATTCCGCCGAGCTCAAATTAAGACTACAAGGGATACATATTTTAAGAATTGTGAAAGGATCGATAAATTTTGATATGGTCCAACATAATGATTTGGATTTACAAAGAACCATGATTCGCAAGTCCATAACTAACGAATTCATTACATGTCATTATGCATACCGCTAAAACTTAGCTTCATGATGTGTGGTTCAATTTTTTAGGTGAGTTTAAAATTTGTTTGGTCTCCCTATATTATTTATTATGTCATTTTAACAAACATCGAATCATTTCTAGTATGAAAACTCTTTTAATTTTTCAGGATTGGTTAGCCTTAACTTCGCATGTTGGAGTTTGAACAAAATATTTTATCAAAATACCCTTTGAAAAAAGCATCTCTTTATTTCAAGACAATTATGAGACAAAGAAAAAACATATTTCATTAAAAGGATGAGATATGATCTCAATAAATGAAAAACATACTCAGAAACAGAATAACAAAGTCATATAACAAAATGATTGACAATTCAACATCCTTCTTGGACTAGCTTCTCTAGCAATATCTGTGTTTTGCTAGCGTTTTCAATCACTAGTTCTACTAAGGATGGTCTGGTGTACCACCTAGAGGATGGTGTCTTGGGGTAATTGTTTGAAGGCTGAGTAATTCTAATGTTATGTTCGACCATGCTTTTTTCTTGGTAATAAAGATGAATTAAAATAGAGTAAAACCCTTCTCTAATCACAGCACATCAATACTTTCGGTCTTGAGGTTGAAAAATGTCATGTCAGAAAAATATTCTTTCATTAGCACAATATCAGTATTGTACAAGGCCAAAGGACTTGCATGGGGTTTTTTTCTTGTGAAACCCCTATGTTTATTGAATGCCTTTTGTTTTATTATTTTCCGTTGTAATCCTCCATGATTCATACTTCCATGAAATTGTTTCCTCATCAATATAGGTCATGGCAAGATTTTCTTTGTATTCAACAAGCTCAATATCTATGTTATTATTACTCTCGAAGAGTTGAGGTTTACACAAACTTAAACCTTTACTAAAAGTCTAGTTATTCCCTCACCTAACTTGAAGTTTCACAGCATGTGCCCTCGTAAAAAAATTACCGATGCATGATAAGGCTCTTAAACAATTCATAATTCAAAAATAAACAAACATCAATCTTCACACAACATAAACAAACAAAACAAAGTCTAGTCCAAGGATCCCTAGTGGAGTCGTCATTATGTCGTACCCTCATATGTGAGAGTGCAACATCGCGACGACCCTTTCCAAGGGTGTCATAAATCTAGCATTCAATCACTTCAATTTTCACTTAAAATTCATGATTTTTGTCTGAATGAGTTTCAAGTCTAGGATTAAAATTGTGAATTTTAAGTGAAAATTGAAGAGTTTGGATGTTAGATTATTGTTTCTTGTATGATTTCCAATATGTATGTGCTTTTGTTTCGAACAAATCCGGTTTGGATTTGAGTTCATGTTGCTAAGTTTATTTTAGATGTTCTTAGTGTTCTTTATTTTTTTTTGATCCATTTTGTTCAAGATTCTTTAAGTTTTTGTATTTTTTTGCGTGTTTAATCTTTTTTTTTCTTTGGTTTTGTTTATGGGTTGTTTTCGGGTTAAACCATGATTTTTGGTTTTGTTTATGGTCGAACCGAAGATTTTAGGTCAACCCAGTCAAGTCAACCCAATTGGTCGACCCGGTCAGGTCAGGTAAAAACAATCTGGGTCAAAGGGTTTATACCCTGTTTGGTTTGTAATTTTTTTTTGTTAAGGGTCTTTTGTTTTAAGGATGTGTTTGGTAAACACCTTTTAATTAAGCCTTTTTTGAGTTGTTTTATTAAAAAAAATATGGGAGTTTGTCGAACAAAGCCTAAAAAAATAATAATATTAAGAGTGTTAATATCTTTTCTTTACGCAACCAGTCTCGTTTCTAGAATCTCTAAAAAATCAATTAGGGTTCTTAGTAGCCGTAATAGTAGATGGTGACTCCCTAACCAAATCAAAAACCATTCCAGGACACCGCCCGTGAAGAGTCGTCGCGGCGTCGCGCTCTCACGAATAAGGGTAGGACAGGTGTTTTGCTACTTAATTATTTTATCTCTAAGCATTAGGTTTTGTGATGATATTTGTTCATATATATATATATATATATATATAAATTATCTAACAGAATAGAATAAAAAAAATATTATTTAAATGGAAAAAAAAGAAAGAACTACGTAAAATTAATATCTGCAGGAGCATGTGAAATATAAACATGTTCAACTGAATAAGCATTATCTTTTGCATTCATTAGCATGTCTTTGCAGTGCCATTTTGATGCCTGCAAACGATGCCTAACTAAAGTATTATTATCTTTCTTTATAAAAAGATTATCAATTTAATTATTATGAAAATTTGCTATTGAATTTGAATAAGAGATTGCACACACATGCATAGCGTCGTACACATTTGTATGGGGCGTGGGAGGTGTCCACATGGGGTGCTCTGAGAATGTCTCTCAAATCGATCGGTGAGAGTTTGGTAATGCCATAATTGACACTAAATATGTGGAAGTTTGGTAGCTTCAACACTGCACCAGTTCAATGCAATGAGCAATCACAATCTGAACCGCTACATATATATATACAAGGATCCCACCAATTTGGACCAGATCCCATTTGGTCAGACCCTTACCAGATTGCAAAAACCAAGACATTAATTAATCAGCTATAAACATTACATTAATTTTACCGACTGGATATTCTTGATTATCAAGTTGAAGTGCATGTCAATGTGATCACTGTTTATTCATGAGTGAGTGAAGAGATAATAATGAGACAGCATCACGAGTAAGCGATTGTGCTATGTAATCCAAATAATCGATGAGGACAAAATGAAAATGAAGGAAAAGAAAACAAGAAATCAAGATGGGGCCATTGAGACTTGACAGGGTATGATCGCAATCACATAACAACATTGGAGGGTCCACCATCACCGTTGGATTTAAATACGGTCAAAAAATTTGACTTTCTGACCAGACCTGGACCCTGGACCCTCACTTGACCATCTGACCTTTTTCATTTATTAATGCTTTTATTATAGCTATAGCTAGCTAGGGCTTGGAGTTAAGTTGGAGGTGGAGTTGGTGTGCCCTAAAATAAAGCTCCCTCTTCCTCTCCTTCATTTTCTGGGACCTTAATTTGTACGTACCCACCAGTTTCTCTCACAGTTAATAATATGGGAAGCAGGCGTCTCGTGAATCATCATCTTCCTATGCAAACTCTGCGAAGAAGCTGACAATTACCCTAAATGCACTGCTGCAATATCCACCAATCATAATATTCTGTCCCTAGGTTGCTCCTCTGTGCATGTGAATTATACTAGATTACAATGCGGTCGGTAGCATACATGTACACATATATACACAATCTCTACATTTCATGCATGTAAATTATTCAATAACATTATCGTTGTATTTCTTAATTATACGTTTACTGTTTTTCTTTCACCTTCAGGGTGGAGATTTTAAGGTTTTACTATTCGTTTTATTGGAGAAAAACAATTCTAGAACAAGTCTGATTGAAATTAATTTATGATCAGGTTACCTCAAATGTGTGTGTATAATTTATGTATTAATTTGATGCTCAAGAAATTATCAATAAACCAAACACACATATGCTTGATTGGCTTTTGGCACGCTACACAGATTCGTGGAACCAAAAGGTTTACTTAGATAGGTAAGGTTAAGGTCCAGCGAGAAAACTGAGTTGAAACCATCTAGTAGTAATTTAATGGTAAAAACTTTGAATTATGAGGTTTGTTTTTTTTGTAGTTTCAGGTTCGAGTTCTATGGTTGTTAATATGATGGATACTGGAAGCATACATGGTCGTTAATTTTAGGGTCCATGGAATTAGTCGAAGTACAAGTAAGCTGGCTCTTATTTTACCCATGTTGATAAAAAAAAAAAAAAATTGGGTTGAGCAAGATTGGATTTTTTTTTTTTTTAGTTTGTATAAATTTAAATCGCATTCAGACCGTGCCTGAACTTTTAAATAGCATACACGAGACTTAATTAAGTTTGGTGTTTGAACTTTTATTTGTTGTTTTGTTTTTTCACCATTTCATTTCACCCATTATTATAACTTTACCAGGAGTTAGAGAAAGCTTAAAGAATCATGCGTAACACAATAATTTAAACTATTTAAATGGTAAGTGGGGGCATAAATGAATGATTTTATATTATTATTTTATATATTTCTTAAATAAAAATTCTTTTCACTTTAAACTTATATAAAATTGTTATTATGTTATACTTAAATTTTTTATTTAATTCTAGAGAACGATATTATGAGATTTGAATTTTTGATAGTGTGGTCATTATACAAGAGTAATGTAAAAATCTAAATTATCAAGCAAGAGTAATATAAAATTATTAATTTAATTAAAAGTTTGAATCTTACAGCCATATTTTCTTGAATTAAATTAATAAATTTAGTATAAAGTAATGCTTATTTTATACAAGTTTGAAGTAGAAAAGATTTTTCCTTAAAAAAATACATTAAAAAATAATATAAAATTACTTATTTAACCTTGCATGTTAGTTTAAGTTAGTTGAAATGAAATGATTTTTGAATACAAGATAGCCCCCTTTTATTTCACGCAACTCTTCTAGTTTTGCCTTTCTTTATTCAATTTTTATATGCAATAATGGAGATGGAGTAATATAAGAGAGTAAGAGAATATATGTATTTTCATATAATCATTACTTATTTATGTAATTTTTAAGACTGTAGTATTAAATAATTATAAAAGATAGTATACTATATAAATTTTTATATAATCTCTCTCTCTCTCTCTCTCTCTCTCTCTCTCTCTCTCTCTCTCTCTCTCTCTCTCACACACACACACACACACACACACACACACACACACACACACACACACACACAAAGTTAAAGTTCTCATGATTTTTCTTATCCATGAACCGGAGGCTTCTCTGTTCGACCTCACCGAGGAGTTGATCGTTTTATTTTGATATATATAACTTAATTATCCAAGATATATACTACCCGAATATTAAGCCATCAATGAAAAAACAAATCTAGTTGGGCGCATCGAGTCATGCATGATGACAAACATGAACCTATAAAAAATGATGAAGCAACAATGACTTGACTTTGTGACATAAACGAATCAGATCATCAGATTGTCTTAAATGATCTCTGAAAACACTTGGAAGTGTTGAATTTTAGAGAAGCATGTAAGAAAAACATATTTTCTGACTTTAGGAACAGATTGTTTGCTTAAAACAAGGTTGGTTTCAAGATTTCTTGCTGCTAAAAAGCGATTTCCAAACATAATGAGAAGCCCTATTGTATTCATAAGTATGAATACAAAGGATGTTTATACTCTGAAATATTCGTTCTTGCAATCCAATATCCTGGTCAAAGAGGTTGGAGCTGGAGTTAATGTTTGCTATCATGTGGAGTGGCAGAACATTCCCTATGACTAAGGGTAGAAATTAAAATAATTTGACCAATAAATGAAATATCATTAGTTATGATGATGTGAAATGTTCCTGAGAGCTAAAATAGCTAGCATCGATCTTTATGCTTGGAATAATAATTTCACATCGATAATATATAAAAGAATAAACAATACTAATGTATTTAATTGAGATTTTCAATTAACTACATCAATTCAAAAATTTAAATTGTGTTAAATTTTGATATGATATGAGAATTGATTGACCAAATTCCTCATCAAATTGAAATCTAACTTTCTTTTATTATTATTATATTTTAAGTCAAGTTATTGGTGGATTTATACAAATTTCAAGTTTAAAAATTATTTATTTTGTTTTTTATTTTTTTACTTTGATGAAAGATATTGTTGAAAAGACAACAAGAAATAAATTAGTCGGCAAAAGAGTACTGGTTAACGAAGTAAACAATCATACAGCAAAGCTTAGAAAAACGAAAAATCCCTCATCTCCTTCTATACTTTGCTTAGCCAACTAATAATCAGCTACCTCGTTGCCACCTTTCCCTTAGAACATGATAAAACTTTATAATAAAGGTTTGTGATTGTTAATATGATAATCACTGGAAATTTATATAGTTATTAAATTCAAAACCCGTGAAATTAATTAAAGTAACCGTAAGTTAGGCTGATACCCGTGTTAATAAAAAAAACACTCCTGATAGCAATAGCTTCCGTCTTTTCAGAATTAATTTCTAATACCTGTGGAGGATGAGAAAACACATAGAAACCAACGGCATAGATGATCTTTCCCTTGACAAGAAATCCCCATTTGCTAAAACAAATCATTCATAGATAGAGACACTATATATTCATTAACCAAAGAGCTTTTAATTATACTATTTGCCGACAAAAATGTTGTGGTTAGATAATATTCTTTTTATTGATATTTTATTTTTTGTTTGTTAAAAAAAATTGAGAAAGAAATTAAATTCCTATTGGTAATTATGTTGATAATGTGAATAAAGAAGAATTGAAATGGTGCTACTATTTTAAAATAAGTCAAACTATGATAATTTTATTTATCAATTATTTATAACCAAATATAAATAATAAACACACAGAAGATAAAATTAGCTACCTAGTATAAACGTGGATGGTGTGGATAGTGGTGGAGTACCATTGTGGAGAAAAACTGTCTACATAATTTACAATTAATTGTTGTTATTAATTAGGCTAAAGAAGAAACGAAAGATCTATTGATTCCTCCATCCTAATTTGGACATTAATGTGCATAGATATTGCTAAATCTTTCACCCACTAATTAACATAAAAAAAAAATTATTTGATGATAATCTAGTAGAATCAAATGGAGTAAAATAAGCTCAGTTAAGATTTCCTTGCCCTCCAAATGATATAACAATTAATTTGTTCATGCAAATATAAGAAATTAATGAGTTGCATAGCAAAGAGGGAAAGGGTGATATATATAGCTTGGCTACGAGTTTTTCTTTTTTTTATTAACATGAGTGTTCAGATTAACTTACGCGCACCTCGACTAATCCCACAGACCCTGAATTTAACGACCATGTAAGCCTCTAGTGACCATCATATTAGCAACCATAGAACTCAAACCTGAGATCATAGGGGGAGCAAACCCCGCTTGGCTACGAGTCTTGTTTGAGGTGGATAGTGCTTGTGAAGTATGCATAAGCGGCTATGAGTCTTATTTGAGGTGGATAGTGCTTGTGAAGTATGTATAAGCTCAGTAGTTGTTGTTGTTGTTCGAAGATAATTAAGAAAATAAATTGAACTTCCTCTACTAATTCCATTGAAATACATGAATAAAATTGTTATTTTTCAACAATGTATGTGTATGTGCATGTGTGGAGGGCTAGAGATATATTATCAGCATGCCCCTGTTATTAGCCCCATGCATATTAATTTTAAACTTTACTTGTAGCAATTAACATCAATTAATGGTTCATTAGGAATCATTAATTCCAAGTCATTGGAAAGCTTAAATTGATGAGATCCCCCTCCAATGGAAAAGGAGGACCAGAGAAGGAAAGCGGTTGAGAAGGAACATGTAGCACAAAGGAAGGAGTCAGCGATACAAAGTCACGGGTTCTTGTATTTTTCTGGCTTAACTATATATATGGAAGTATATATGATCCCATCCTTTAGGGCTGACTATGGGTCTCCTGCGTTTTGGATGCTCATTAGACCTCTGCCCTTTTGACTTGTCATGGATATCAGTGTCTTATTTTTAGCATTTTCCCATTTCTTTCCCTTTCTGGTTCATGCTGGGCTCTTTTATCAGAAGGAAAAATAAAAAAATAAAAGGAGGGAGGATCTAATCAAAGCCCAATTCAATGGACTAGTGGTAGAGGGTTAAGCAGGTGAAAGTCAACCATCAATATTTGCAATATTGAGAGAGAGAGAGAGAGAGAGAGAGAAGAAACTAGGAGAAAGACATGATTAATGTAGAAACAATTTGATAGGTTTAATATTCTTGTATGACACTTGACTTGGCAAGATGCCCGAAAGATTCATCCATTGGCTTTTGTCATGGAGAGGAAAGATCTATTTAGTTGATGTTACTACATGTAAGAATAGGAGACAGCAACCTCAAAGACCCCCATATGGGGCTAGTTTAATTAAGATTGAAATGTATATATTTATACAGCAGAAGTAATCCACCACTTTTTCCTTTTCTTTTGGTGGTTATGAATTTAGTTCACTCTTCTTTGAGTAATCAAACCCACAATCCCCCCCAAGCCCCATTGATGCTCATTTCTTAATAATAGATTGGGAAATATTAAAGTAAGCCTGGAATTTATTTTTTTTGTTTGTGGAATAATGAAAGAGTTGCAAAAAGTAATGCGGTTTAGAGACAAAAGAAGTAATCGGACCTTTGTTGAGAGTTAAAGCTCCCAAATTTATTTGTAGCTGTTTCCGATTAATTCTCAACTTGTTTCCGTGCTGCCTATATCTCAAACGTGTGTTCGAAACCTTTCTTTCTGGATTAATATTTATTAAAGAATAATATAAATAATATTTTGAAATCTCATCTATTATGTTAAGATAATTATTTGATATGATATAAAAACCTTGATGACCAAACATTCTTATTTATTTGATAAAAATTAAACTCAAAATAATATAAATTTGTGCAAGTTTCAAGTTCAAAATACTTTCATTTGAGGATGTGTTAAAGAATAATATAAATCATATTTTGGGAACTCACCTAACAGCTTAAACTATTGAATTAAGATAGTTCTTTGACAACATTTTCCATAAGAACAAAAAAAACTGTTAGGACATTCCAATCTGTTGCTTTTCTAACTGTTTGTTCTGTCCGACATTCTCTTCCATCTAGATTAGTATCGATTACAGAGAAGACGACTCAAAGGCTGGGAGATGCATCAAACGAGGTAATCCTCGGAGTAAATGTGTATTTCTTTATTTTCTGGAACGTGAAAAAGAGGAATCAGACAAGGTTCCAAGACATCTTCAAATCTTGGTTCAGCCTGTTAATTCCATCTTCCGATTATGATTATTCAGGCCAAAACATTTAACTCCACAACGCATTAGTTGAGTGACGTTCGTCTGGAGCCTCTATGGCAACATGCTGCCTTGACAGTACCTCTTCCCAATTACACGCTGTTATGGTTTAAATTTTGATGACATGCCACTCATATACCAAACTGGCTTGCTGCAGGAAGCTCAGTTGCTCGAAGACCTAGCTAGCTACATGGGAGGGAGGCAACAATTTTAAAGGAAAACTAAGGATGGTTATGCCCTAGTATTTTTTTATTATAATACTTTTCTAGGTTTTTTTCTATTTAAATATTATATAATTTCATAGTTTATTTTTTCTATTAAGTATTATTAGAGTTCTATAGAAGGGTTGTAATTTTTTATTTTTTTTCGACAAGTAGCGACATGAAGAAATATTTTCAGTGCGCATTGCACCGCAGAACTCTCAGGAAAAAATGAATTGAGCATGTCCAGTGACATGCATAGAGGAGACGCCAAAACACAAGAAAGAAGACAACTGATTGCTGAAATTCGCTCAGCAACATACACAAGGATTGAAGGAAAGAAATTAAGTCTCCCTAAATAAGATAAACAGTTTTCATTACAACAGCTACATCATAAAAGAAAATAAATATACAAAGAAGATCGCAGCAGGAGGAAGTGTAAATTGAATGGTGGAAACAGAATTTAAGAGATAATTAGCAAATCACATCAAATGTGCACTTGCAGTAGCCCTCACCCAGATAGAACACCAATAAAGAATCTACCTAAAAATTTGCTGGGACCTGATAATTCTTTCAGGGCTTTTGCCTCCTAGAAAATGGTCCCATCAGAAGTTACAAGAACTTTATGTATATGCTATGACGCCTCTAAACTAAATATTTCATAACACATTAGATGTCACAGGTTGAGTAAAAATTTGTTGAGTGACAACTGATCGTAATGTACATACAATATGCATGGTCCAAGGTAGAAGGCATGACCAAAATACTAAATTGGATCACCTGCTTTTTGACTCATTCTCTGCTAGCTTCTTCCTTAGATCCTTGAGAGCGTCAACAACCTCAGAATCAAGATTATGTTTTAATAATCTACCCTGAAAGGAAGTAGGCCTGAGCAGATAGATAAACAAATTAACCACTTCGATATAGAAAGTTCTTTGGAGTGAATGATATTTGCATTCAGGAGAGAGTAAAGTCACTTGAGATAAATTGAAGGTTCAATGCAATTATAATCAACTAAAGCACAGATAGGGTTTGATCCCAAGCACCTCTTTTTTCTTGACTCAAAGGCCAACCTTTCTCATCAAAGAAATAAAACTGATAGACCAAACTTTTCATCCAGAGATTTATTTTACCTTTTAATTTATACTATAGTCTTTTTCATGATTTTCCTTCATCAGATCAAACTAAATAGACAGTAGGTGATATCATTGAAAGGCTTGAAAGAGAAAAAATATTTGCACATGATGTCAAAGGCTTTTCATCTATTGGGGCTCCTGCAAGGATTTCCTTTGTTCAAATGAAGCTAAATAGGCTGGTAGGTGGATATCATTGTTAGACCTACAAATGAGGAACAACAACTTTTTACAAGATGTGATGTGCTTTCATAAGTTGGGGTTCTTGTAAGGATTTCAAATTAGTTGGGATTCCTGAAGCCATATCGCTAGCCAGCCTGTATGCATCAGCAAAACAAAGCTTGAGCTTAAACTCTTATTTTTAGCTCAAGAATGTTAACATTGGAAGGGACACTTCTATTACATGCAGACTTGAATAAAGGGCAAGGTTGTATTCTACTGTGGAGTTGGGATTTAGTGCTGACTAAGGACCAAGGTCCGAGGACTCTGTATATTTTATTCAAATACAACTCAAGTTTCTTTTGACCCAGTCATTTGGGACCAAACAGTGTCTCATCTTCTAATACTTTTTTATTAGCAGCAATAAAATGTTCCTTAATTTATTTCTAATTTAAAGCACACCTTAGTTCTTGAAGTGCCCTCTCCACCTCTTGCTGTGATGCCTTTACCTACAATTATAACATTGAAAGAAGCTGAATTGCAAACAGCAAAAACAAAACGATAATTTTTACACAGAAAATTCAAACATCAAGCATTTAAAAGAAGACAAAACAAAGAGTGCCTCACCTCAGAAACCAAGGCCTTGCAACTCCAAATAAAGGCTCCCTGCCACAACGGTATAAAACAAAAGTATCAGGAAATTAACTGAGCATCATAAGCCCCATGTTAAAAAAGAAAAAAAGAAGTTATATAGCATTCTACTGACCACAAGGTGATGTCCTCTTACAACACAATACAAAAGGATTGTTTTAATTTTCAAGAAACAATATTTAATATGAAAAGGACCAAAACAGGAAAGCATGCAAAGGGATAAGACTAAAGAGTTATTTCTAAGATTTTCTGATTTGGATTGGGGGCACATTTACAGAAACAGAAGAAATTATTCCAAAACTGGGGAAAAAACTATAGTAACACACTTAATTTGGCACAAGTTTTCTCGAAGGGAGCTAGCAGAAGATGCAATCTTAAGTAATTACTGCCAATGGACTGGAAATATAATAGCATGGTCCTCCTTGCATTGTCTCGAAACAAAGTTTAAATACAGCCTCTCTCTCTCTCTAAATAAATAAATACATGTGCGTTGTGCATGCATGTGCTTTGAGTGTTTAGAGAGAAAGAGAGAGAGATTTGGAGCTAAAAAAGTAATCAAATTTACTAGATCAACAAAAGTCCATACAAAGATAAACAATTATAAGGGAAATGCATACTGCTCCATGTGCTGCATGCTGCTGAATATGATCAGAAGTAACGACCCATACTTTTGGACATCCATCCTCCTTTAAGGCTACAACCTGTTAGAGAAATAAGATTCCAATGCTAAGCACAAAGGATAACAGCTAACACACGAGACAGAAGAAAGCAAGAAAATTATCTTCAAGCACATCACCAGTCTTCAAACAGATAATGGCATAATAAGGGTAACCACATTTACTGCAGATATGAACAAGTTGCCAATCAGGATGTGAAACTCTTGCATGAAGAAAAGAGACCTGGACCCAGAATCTTATTAGTTCTCCACATGACTAGAAAGATCTGTCTGACAAGCAGATAGAGCAAAACGTGGTTTAAGATTTTCCTTGCAGGGGACAACAGGATAAGAAAATCCTAGACTGTGACAAATGGATTAAGATATTGGTTAACTTAAGTAAATGTGAAATTCATGGCCCAAATGTAGTATAAAGAAATAGTTGGAAGAGTAGGGGTAGGAAACATGATGACATGACACCAAAACAAAGAGAAAACTCTATGACAATTACCTCTAGCTGATAAATAATGGTGTATATCAAGAATTTCTAACATCAGTGGTCTTTTTCTTTTCTTCTCCATTTTGATATTATTAGGAAGCTTTTAGGAATTAAGTTGCCCAGCAGGGGTAACTTTTTAACATCACACAAACCATCTGCCTCCACAGGAAACATGGAATGAAAGTTGGACCCAGGACCTCTAATATGGAACTAGAGATAAAGCCATGGGAATGTCTCCTTGGAACATCACAACGGTAGTTTAAAGAGAAGATCTTAATTTCCTTATCAACTTGACATAAAAAAATACCTCTTTTTCAATCCATGCATCAGCACAAGATTCACCTGTGAAAATCACGTCGACACTGCAAATTGCGGATGTTTTATATAAAAAAAAGAACCAATTATATCAACAATTCACAGCAAGACATTTGATAACATATATAATTGAACAAAGTAACACAAATCATTCTCAATCAATATTAGATAGCATGGTAAAAAATGATAGTCAGGGCAAACAATAACACCTTCAGTAATAATACTTATCTTTCATACAAAATAAAGGGGCACAATCCCATTACATTTACAAAACCAAAAATCTTCAACCTACAATAAACACTCTTAAATCTTTGATAGTCTGGTCATTCAGAGGAAGCGATAAGTATAATTCAAGTGCATGTGCAAGTGCGTGTGCAACTAATTGCAAGATCAGTAACTCAACTCATCTAGGCCTTAAGTGCTATGATCAGCCTATTTTCTAAAATTAGCATATTGTTATGAAGCACAAATGGATTTCTTGATGGATCCTATTTTATATAGATGATGAAATCTAAATAGTCATCCAGAGAGTAGATTATCACAAAAACTGGTAATTATAGATTAGGATTATAAAAGTACCCAGCAAAATTTTCCTTGTGCGTAGGCAGCCCTGACATCATGGCATCAAAGACAACTACCACTTTCACATCTGTAAATGTTTCAAAGTTAACAAAGATAGAGGCATCAACATTTGGAAAACGAGTAAAAGGATGCAGGATGGAATTAAGTTTCAATGTTACTCAAGAAACTAGGAGCAAATGACCCAAAACCAACAGAAAATAAGGATTTAAAGTGAAGAGTCGCTAATTAACTCTTCCAGGTTCATGAATATCAATTCCTTGTGGTTATGGTCAAACATCAAAAGAGGACAGAAGCATACTGCTTCCATATTCAATTAAGCAAGGGCCAAGTTGTAACATGCAATATATGATGGGATATGTAACGGTCATCCATAATCGATCTTAAATTGGGCAGTTCTATAGGCACTTCACTTTCAAGTTTATGAAATCAACAATTTAATTGTGATAACATTTACAAGTACATAAAAAATAATTGTGCAATACATTAAGTGAAGTTTTTTAAGAGAGCACTAGTTAACTTTAGTTTCCTAATTCTACTCATCATCTTGAAAGGTGCTGAATTATCATAAGAAATAATTGTGTTCCAATTTGATCCAAGAATAGCTGATTTTTTAGACAAACCCAATAGGCAATGAAACTCCATTGGATTCAATCAAAATAGAAAATATATTCACAACAAAATAGAACTATCAAGTCTCAAAGTTCCAGCACTCTTCGCCACAAAATTCTTGTCCATTTGAGAATGTGTATTAACAGAATTCACAGGTTGTTACATTATTACATGCCAATTATGACCGTTGTGTTAGAATATTTATTTTTATGACGTTAACTTTGCATGAGTGTTTTAAGGGGTGAAGTGAAAACTCACTTATTTGTTGCCCCATTGACAATTGACCATGGAAAAGAAATTTAGAAAGACAAATAAGGCAGGGGATGAAATATCTAACGAGTTTCTTCAAGAAAATGATAGTAGAGTTTTTCTAATCACAAATTATTATTCTCATGGTCCTCCCATCATAGTTAATACCCCTTAGAAGAAAAAGTATAATGATGGGTGCCTGCAAGTCCAACCCATCTAGGTATGTCTAAGTTCTATCAAGGAACACAGCTATCAGAAACCTTTATTATGTCTACACAGAGGGTAAATTGGCCTGAGGTAGCAGAAAGTAAGACTAAAATATGTTCCAAATGGTTGAGGCATAGGAAATTGAAGGCAATATCAAGTCTTGCCAAAAGAGCACAAAGTGCAAACCTCTGGCCAAACTGAATGCTACAAGTTCATCGATTAACTTTTGTCGTGCAATATCAAGTCTTCCATTCACAAAATGTTTCTTCAGTTTCGCCCAGTATCCACATACATTATACCCATCAACAAGCAAGACAGGGACTCCAGTTTCTACAATCTGGTTCGTACTGTAAATCATAGTTAGCAGAGCAAAGAGCAATGCTTTTCCAAGAGGCTTAAAAGTGGATGCTGAAATAAAAAATAAAAAAAATAAAAGAAGGAACCTGGAAAGAATATTACTAGTAGAGACTCAAGGTAGGATCACGGTAGAGCTCTGTGTCCTCTGGAAGGTCCTCCTTCTCCACCTTCTTTCTGCGGTAACTAGTAGAAGGCTTAGGTGTGCTAGACTTCCTCTTTTGAAACTCCTACAAAATCCTTCATCGGATTAGATTACGGGCAGGAATCCCACAAAGGAGATGCATATTTCCGCAAAACCGACCTTCCATAACTTTAGAAACTGCAAATTCTGCTTGACGTTTGATGTGATTCTTGGAGGAGCTGACTCAGAACCCTGTTAATGAAATGACAATTACAAATACACAAAAATCGTTAGACGTCAACCTTGAATAAGTTTCTTAGACCAAATCCTCTTCAAAACTGTTTCAACCCACTGAATATATTAGCTCAATCTGATGATATGATTCTTTGAACAAAGATTTCCATTGTTGTTCAACATAAGATATAAGATACATCTGTATTCCCTGATCATATTCAATTTCAATCCAACTTGGGGGATCATATTCATATTAAAAGAATTATTTAGCTAAATCTCAGGTGAACCATACACTTCTTGATGTAAAATCTATTATTGGACCCCCCCCCCCCCCCCCCCCCCCCAAAAAACCGGTTGG
>Ga0325411_1003424_pt1 | contig 17885 bp, 10 predicted proteins | sample PopdelMetagenome_13_FD_206181 | JGI IMG/M metagenome (GOLD analysis project Ga0325411, IMG submission 206181) | Populus deltoides microbial communities from Bellville, Georgia, United States - Xylem-PdIQD-R4 | ecosystem: Host-associated > Plants > Phyllosphere > Stem > Wood/Secondary xylem...
CCTTCAATAATCTAGATTCCTAATTTATTAATAAACTCTTTTCTTTTTCAAGATTTAAATATTATAGAACGATACAACTACATTTTACTATTTTTCATTATTATTTGGATTATTTATTTATTTATTTATTTTAAAAAAGAAGTACGGGCCCTCTGTCTTCTAAAGTAGAAGAAGCCCGTTATAATATACATACATACATACATATAGTGAAACGAAAAAACCTAGAACATGAATCATACGAAAAAACCTAGAACATGAACCATATGAAACTTTCAAGATATAAAATTAAAGTTTTTCACACTTTTTTGAGATATTAATATTTTTTTAATTAATCTTGAACCTTGTTCTTTGAATTTTTTAAAGAGTAATCTAAAATTTATTATTATGAAATTTAACTTTAATCTAGCATTAAATATTTCATGTCACATCGGATACTCAAGAGCATACAAATGGAAATGATTCTTAATACATTAAAATCAATCATGCTAACATAATTTGCAATGATGATGAAATTGAAGAGGAATTGAGTTTAATAATCAAAATGTAAAAACAATAAAAGCTTCAAAGACCTAGAAAGGTGAACAATCGGATATAAACAATGATGTGAATAGTGAAATATGAAAGGACATATAAAGATGATGAACAGTATAAAATCAAAATCTTTTAATTTATTTTATAATATAATTATAATTATATCATATAAAATAATCATTAACAAATCAGAGTTCAAAGATAACAATTTTTTATATCTATATATGGCAAATCTCAATAAGAACAACTACTGTCAAAAATATTATAAGTAAAACCATACATTTGAATAGTGAAACGGCGAATATAAAAACTTAAAAAATTAATTGATTTGAACTGATTTTATTATTTTTTTAAATTTTATTTAGGTTATTTATTTTTAATAAAAACTAAACCGAACAAAAAATAATGATCCTGGCACGTATACAAATTAGATGAATTACATGCAGAATTAATAACCACTTTGAAAAACTAATATTGAATTATTAAAAAAAGAAAAAAAGAGTAAGAATAATATTGACATGATTTAAGCTCTGGTGAAATAATCTGTAGAGCATCATCCACTTTCATAATTATTCTAATTAATCTTGTATTGATAGAATAAATTCAAGCTGTCCATTCATAACACGTAGTAATTTCATGCGAAACTTGTCAAGCTTGAAATTTAAGAGGGATCAGCATTTGTAATACGTACAATACAAACATGACAGAAAATGCGATTTTGCAATGGATTTGATTCTGTTCTTGTCGTCGTAGAACCTTTATTTTGAGGAGAAGAGGACCTGAAAAATGAATAAAAAAAGGGGGCCTCAGCCAGCCAGCATTCATCGTATAGCTACGTATAGATTCTTCTATGATTTCTACAGTAAATATCCCTGTCATGCATGTGCATCGGTCTTATTCTCCCTACTGCTCTACGTATAATAGATGGCTACGCTTAATTCTTGTAGCTCTTTGATAAAGAAGCATAATTGCGTCATCACGATATAAAATGCCTGGCTACTTGCGCATTTATTTTCTAACTCTCGCATATTTAGCCAAAGAGGGGGGAAAAAAACAGAGACAATTTATAAGTGGGGAACATGTGGGGTTCATGAAAATCACATAATACCTGCTGAGGCGGACACTGTAATGTCTTCATGTCTGCAAGACCCCCATTAGTTTATGTGAAATCTTAAGCATCCGTGTGTGTGTGTGTGTGTGTCTGTGTGTGTGTGTGTGTGTGTGTGACAGAGAGAGAGCAAAATCATATAGTGCCGTGTAAAAATTAGGAAGAGATGCACTCCTACCGGAATCTCCATGACATAATGGAAAGAGAGAGAAATCCATTCACAAAAATTTGTAATGTAATAACAGTGGAGGATTAGATACTTTCCAGTTAAAGAAAAATTTAATTTGATTTTTAGAAAGATATTTTTCTTTTTGACTGTGTTTGTTTTCTGAAAAGTGGTTTCCGGAAAATCACTTTCCAAACTTTCATGTGTTTATTTGCCATTAGAAAAGTTGGTCAACAGAAAACACTTTCCAGTTAAAGGAAAATTTGACTTAGTTTTCAGGAAAGAGAGAGAAATCCATTCACAAAAATTTGTAATGTAATAACAGTTGAGGATTAGGAAATATTTATTTCTTGGAAAGTAGTTTTTGAAAAATTATTTTTTAATTTTTTTATGTTTGTTTGCCATTAGAAAAGCTAGTCAACAGAAAACACTTTTCAGTCAACGAAAAACACTTTCCGGTCAACGAAAAACACTTTCCGGTCAAAGAAAAATTTGATTTGGTTTCCAGGAAAGTGTTTTTTTCCTTTTGGGTGTGTTTGTTTTCTGGAAAGTGATTTCCGGGAAATTACTTTTCGTGTTTGTTTGCCATTAGAAAAGTTGGTCAACGGAAAACACTTTCCAGTCAAAGAAAAATTTAGCTTGGTTTTCAGGAAAGTGTTTTGCTGAAAAATTTGAGTGGAAAACACTTTCCGGAAGTTGTGAAAAATTTAGAAATGTCATTATTTGCTGATTATATCAAATTTGATCCTTAAACTTTTGATTGCTATATATAATTTGTTTTGAATATTTATTTTTCAATTTCATCTCTTAAAATTTAATTTTTATATTAACTTTGGTCTTTATTTTTATAATTGCTATTTGCTTTTTCCTTATCATTTTTTTATTGAAATTTTTTATCTATCAAATTTGGTCCTCATTCTTTTGATTGTTACTTATTTTATTTGAAATAATTTATGAAATGTTAATTATTATTATTTTAATTTCTTCATCTTTTATTTTTTTAATTTTTTAGATTTGATCTATATTATTTTGATTATTATTTATTTTATTTGAGATAATTTATGAAATTATATATTCTTTAAATTTCATTCTCATTCAACTTTTTAATTTGTAAGATTTGTTCCTCATTATTTTAATAAACTTAAGAAAAATAAAATATTAAAAAGTTATTTTCCAGCTCATTTTCCATGACATAACCAAATACTGGAAAGTGTTTTCCAACTTATTTTCTATTACACTACCAAACATCGGAAAATACTTTCTCGGAATTCACTTTCTCAGAATTCACTTTCCCTGGAATTCACTTTCCAAAAAGAAACTACTTTCCAGCAAACAAACGGGGCCTAGTGGCATATCTGAGTCCTTGATTGAATATTTGTTTTTCTCCACAATGGTTTTTCACTTCAATAAAATTAATAAATATAAATAGAAATACTGAAATAATATTTTTATTAGTAAATTACAATGAATTTTACCAATAGGATATTTTCTTACTATATCCATCGGTAAACATTGACAGAAATATTCTTTTGGTATAAACCGAGAAAATTACAGTGAGAAAAAAAATAAAACAAAGCCAAAAAATACGATGACATGTCATTTATACCGAAGGAATTATTGATGGTGTTAATACCATCGGTAAAATTCATCAGTAAATTCGTTGATAAACTATTCACTTTTCCCTAACATTGTTCATTATATCAATTACAAAGGGTATCACCGATGGATTAATTTTGTCGGTATTTTTTAGAGAGCTCTGAAACTGTTCACTTCTCAATTGCACTATTAATTATTTTTCTTTACAGACAAAATCACTGATAGATTGAAAAGTCGTCAGTGATATGTGAGGGGTTTCTGAAATTTTTTGATTAAATTAAAATTTTAAATTAAATATTATAGACGAAATCACCGACGGATTGAAAAGTCGTTGGTGATATTTAGAGGGTTTTTAATTTTTTTAATTAAATTAAAAATTTAAATTAAATATTACAGATGAAACACCGACGGAATGGTTTAAAATATTAATATTTAATTATTCATTGGTAAAACTATTGGTAAAATGCCCCAAGACTAGAATCCCTCATTTTATAACAGACGCACCTTCTCCTTCTTACATATGACATTATTTTTCTATATGACTAATTCTAAACTAATACTTACATTCTACAAATGCTCCTAATGGTTCACGAGTCCATCATAATTATGTAGGTTTTTTTTTTTTAGATGAGATCCTTAGAAAGTTGAGTGTTTAACACCTTCTTAATTAATGGTGAACCTCTCCATTTGTAGGACCTGTATACTCCCATATCAAAGGCTCGTATAACCACAAACCTAGTTTTTCTTTAAAGTATTTTTTAGTCTGGTTGTCCAAAAAAGACCGTAAAGATGAGTATTAGCGATGACATTGATTACTTTTATGATTGTGACTACATACTATTTTGTCTTTAGAATTTTTTGGATATTTGTTTTGGGAACGCTCTTTAAAAGTGCATAAGTAGTTTTTAAGTGGATTTGAAAAGTAATAATGCTCCCTTTCACTCTCTTATACATTATTTTAAGATTTTTCTTTATAGAACTATAACTATTTACTTAAACTAGGTGGCATAGGTGATGATGCTTTATATTGGGGAAAAGCTAAGACCCTAAGTTGCTCTTATGCAACTAAAAAGGCATCTCTGAATATTCTCACTCATTGAGTTAGCTGATGAAGATTTAGAAAAGTTAAAGGTGCCTTTATGATGGGAATTCTATAACCTTCCCATACCCTACAACTTTAGGATTGTCAATTATGAAATGAGCTAAAAAATCTATAAAAAGGGAGATGAATTGAATTTTGTTCAAGATTCTCATAAAATACATCATTATCAAGGTTTTAGGAAAAACCCCATTAGATGTAACATTTTTCAAGGTTAATAATGATGCGATCTAAGCAGCATCAAGATATCCATTAGAGATTCTAGTTGGTCCAGTGACAAGACTTAAGGCTAAGAGATTTAAAGAGGCTTTCAATGGACTTCTTCAAGACACATGGCTAAGGTGGAATTTAAGAAGACATTAAATAATGAAGTATAAGCCTTAATTAATTTATTTCATGTTCAAGAAAGGCTTATAGGTGGGCATTCAAACATTACAAAAAGATTGCAATAAAAAGCTTTAAATCTAGTTTTTTTTTTATCTTTTTCTATTGTTTTGGTCATAAATAGAGCTATAAAATAAATTTTAATGCGATGCAAATTTTATTGCATAGTAGGCATCCGTATCTTTCCAGTGATATATAACACTTATTAATACAAGATAGAACCATGTGTTTGAAGTTAGGCTTTGATTCTGCCAGCAAATTACAAAAACAACTTTGATTCTAGAAGTGATCATTGCATATAACTTCGGTTCTCCAAAGCAGGTTCTTATTGGTTAAGTTACAAATGATTCACATATGGTTGTAGTGTATCTTGGGAGGTGTCCGCATCAGTTGGTATCAGAGCTTGTGCTGTTATTAAGTTATATCCCTTTAATTTTTAGTTTGTGTCGTTTCTTGATTTTCTTTCTTTCTAGTTTTGGCTCGGGTTTTGTTTCTTTTTTTATTATAAAAAAGAGTTTATTATTTTTTTTATTATTTCAAAGTTTGTGTCAAACTCTGTATTAAAAAATCATCTTGCTTAGATTCTTGATTTTTTCTGAACACATGAAAGAAAAATTACGTTCATGATCTTGATCTTCTATCTTTCTTGATTTTAGCCTAGGACAAAAAAAAATAAAATAAAAATTCTTCTTGATAAATTGTGTGGATAAAAAATGAGGAAAACTACAAGAATTGATTGAATTGGCAAATTAGGGCATAATCAAATACAATCCCTTGAATTTTAAGGTTGGCCAAAAGTTTCTTGAATATTACAAGCCTATGAATCTTAGGGTTGACTGAGAGTTTCTTGAATATTTTCTTGATTTTTTTGAATAGATACATACCAAGTCTTGGTATTGTAGAATCAAATTCTTGTTTTTCATGGATTATCTTGGCTTGTTTCATTAAAATTTGGCTGGTATAGATCTTTCATGCTTTATTTTAATTTTTTTTAATTCTTGAACTTGAATTAGTTAGTTTTCTTTTAATCTTTATAAACTCCATGGCTTTTATTTCATGTCTTCTTTTCGTCATTATATTTTGCACGAATTTACATTGTTATTTGTAAATTTATCCTCAAGTTTTATTTTGATTAGTTTGTATAGTCTTGATTCTTGATTCTTTATTATTATAAAATAATTATGTTGCTTGATTAATTATTTGATAATTTGGGAAGTTACTTTTAAGAATCTAAGTAAGGGAAATGTAAAGGGAAAATTGAGATAATTAGAGAGAAAAACCCGATTGAATTGTGTGAAACACAAGTGCAATGACATTAAATTTAGTGTAGACATGCGAAGGAGTGTGTGATAAAATTTCTCTTTGCTAATAACCTTTATTACAAGTATTCATAATGTCATAAAGTGTGACACAATCAAAGAGAAGGATCTTGTAGAAAGACAAAATAGGTTAGAGATAATGATGAAGGCTGCAATGGGAAAGTTGAATAAATTAAGTACTAAAATGATTAATAGACATGATGTTCTTAGTCTTAAGGGAAATGAGATTAAAAGGTTTACTAGACAAGCACTTTCTCATGCAAATAAAAGTGTAGCTGAAAACTCAAATAATGATGAGGATGGTGATGTAGTTAATCATGGAAAAAAGTCTCGTACATATCAAAATCTCTTATATAAGACACGACCAATGAAAGAGTTTGGTGCTAAATTTTAGCCAAGAGAGGAATTTTGATGATCATGATGGTTTAGATTATAATTTAGGTAACATATAAAATTCTAGCATTTCAGGGAAAGAATGATCCAAATGCTTATTTGGATTGGAAAAAGAATGTGGGATTTGTATTTGATTGCCATTGATATTCAAAGAAAAAGAATGTAAAACTAGTTGTAGTTGAATTAACTAATTATGTTATTATTTGGTGGGACCAACTTGTTTCAGGTAGGAGGTGTAATGGAAAAAGACCCATTGACACTTGAGAATAGATAAAAGCAATAATAAGAAAGAGGTTTTTCTTTAATCATCAGTATAAGGAAGTATATAATAGATCACAATCTTTATCTTGGGGTTCTAAGAGTATTGAAGAATATTTTAAGGAGATAGAAATAACTATAATTAGAGATAATGTTTCTGAAGAGGTAAGCCACAATGACTAGATTTAAAAATGGTTTAAATAGAGATATTGCTAATGTGGTTGAATTGCAACGTTATTTAGCATTTGAAGATATGGTGCTTATGGCTATAAAGATGGAAAAGTAATTGAAAAGAAAGGGTAATGCATGACTAGATAATTATTTGGGATCCTCTCAGAGTTGGAAGTTGAATTTTAAGAAAGAGAGTAATGCACAAACAATGCCAATAACAGTACCTAAAATTATTGAACCCTAATATGTTAAAAAGCAGGTTGCGGTAATAGAAGAAAATTGAAGAAATAATATTTAGTAGAAGCATACACAAGAGATTAAGTGTATGGAAAAGTAGAGTCAACTAGTGATGAATATGAATGTGAAAATATAATAGCATTTGAAGATGCTAGTGATGTTGAATATGCTATTAATGGTGAATCCTTTGTTATAAAGAGATCTTTGAATGTTTATGTTAGTGAATGGGATGTTGAGCAATAAAAGGAGAATATCTTTCATAAAAAAGTAAGGTATGTATTATGATTATTAATAATAATAGTTGTACTAATATTACTAACACAACTTTGGTTAGAAAGTTGAAATTGACTACTACTAAGCATGCTACACCCTATAAGCTCCAATGGTTGAATAAATATGAAAAAGTTAGGATGATTAAATAGGATTTAATCTCATTCTCAGTAGGGGAGATATAAGAATGATGTTTTGTGTGATGTTGTTTTTATACTTGCTACACACCTATTGTTTGGAAGACCTTGACAATTTGATAGAAAAGCCAAACATGATGGTTTTAAAAATAAATATACACTGAAAAAGAATGGAAAAACATACATGTTTACACTATTATCACCTAAACAAGTGGATGAAGATTAGTTGAAATTGAAGAAAACAGAAGTTGAACAAGCCTTGTTACAAAATAATGGTAAGGATGTGAGCCTAAGTGAAAATAAAGTGAGTCATGAGTGTGAAACACCAATGAGTAAATTTTTGGACATTGGAAACAAGTTTGAAGGCTTATGCCAAAGTAAAAAAAATAAAAGGCCAAATATGGAGAGAAAATGAGTAGGGAGAAGAAAAAAAATGTGAGAAAAGAAGAGTATGTAGGAAAAGTGGGGAAACACCTTGATTTTCATGTAAAACAAAATAATCTTACTCATTTTTATTTTTCTGATATACCTATGATTTTACTCTTGTATAAGGAGGCATATTTTAACACTAACGAACTTGATTCATGTGTTCTTAGTGTTTGTGTTTCTTTGTTATAGGAATTTTAAGATGTATTTCCCTATAAAATTCTTAGTAGATTACCACATATAAAAAGAATAAATATCAGATTGACCTAGTACAAGATTTGACTATTTCTAATAGACCAGCCCATAGAAGTAATCTAGAGGAAACAAATAAGCTCAGAGACAAGTATAGAAGTTAATGTCGAAGGGGTACATTCGAGAGAGCATGAGTCCATGTGTGTTCCTATACTTTTAGTACCTAAAAAATAGTATTTAGAGAATGTGTGTTGATTGTAGAGCAATCAATAACATAACAATAAAATGTGTGTGTGTGTCTGTGTATCTTATCCCTAAATTAGATAATATACTTGATGAATTGTATGGATCTTGTTTGTTTTTTGAAATTGATCTTAAAAGCGGATGTCATCAGATTAGAATGAAATAAGGTGATGAATGAAAAACTGCTTTTGAAACTAAAGATGATTTGTATGAGTGGTTAGTCATGCAATTTGGACTTACTAATGCGTCTAGTATTTTTTATAAGATTGATGAACCATATATTGTGTGCATTCATTGATAGGTTGATAGTTGTTCATTTTGATGATATATTGATTTACAGTAAAGGATTTGATGAGCATATAGATCATTGAAGACAAATATTTCATGTGCTTATAAGAGAAAGTTTGTATGTTGATCTAAAGAAGTGTGATTTTTTGCATGAAAAGAATTGTTTTTTCTTGGATATATCGTTAGTGCAAAAGGTATTGAGATAAATGACACTAAGGTTAAGGCTATAAAATAATGGCATACATCTAAGAGAGTAAGTGAGGTAATAAGTTTTTATGGATTGGCTAGAATATATAGAAGATTTGTGAAAGATTTTAGTATAATAGTTGCTCCATTAACTAAAATTGTAAAGAAGATAATAGGTGTTAAATAGGAAATTGAACAAGAGAAAACTTTTAATTTGTTAAAAAATAAGCTTATTTCAGCCCCATTACTTGCTTTGCCTATCTTTACAAAAAATTTTGAGATTAAATGTGATGCTTCTGGTATAGGTATTGAAGCTATTTTAATCCAGAATAAAAGGCCCTTGACATATTTTAGTGAAAAGCTTAATAGTGCAACTTAAACTAACCAAAGATTGGTGATTAGTATGAATCACAATTCTAAACTATCCAATATATGATAAAGAGTTGTATGTATTAGTGAGGACTTTAGAGACTTGACAACATTATCTTTGGCCTAAAAAGTTTATGATTCATACCAATCACCAATCTTTAAGACATTTGAAAAGTCAAGGTAAGTTGAATCATAGACATGCCAAGTGGGTGAAATTTATTGAGATATTTCCATATACGATGAAACACAAATAAGGTATGGAAAATATAGTTACAAATGCATTATTGTGAAAGTATGTTCTTTTTTATACTTTAGATACTAGACTTTTAGGATTTGAGTATGTGAAAGAATTATATCCTGATGATACTAATTCAGTGAAATTTATTTCCAATATGAACTTGCAACAACTAATGGATTCTTTAAGCATGATGGATTTTTATTTAAAGATAAAAGATTATATATGCTTAATTGTTCAATGTGTGAATTGTTTCTATGGAAAAGCTTATGATGATGGATTAATGGGATACTTTAGGATTACTAAGACCTTAAAAATCTTTCATGAATATTTTTGTTGGCCTAACATGAACAAAGATGTGTAAAGAATTTGTGATAGGTTCATAACATTTAAACAAACAAAGTTTAAAGTGATGCCTTATGAGTTATATACACTTTTACATGTTCCTAATGACCTTGAATTGATATTTTTATGGATTTTATTTTAGGTTAACCTAGGTCAAGAAAAAGAAAGAGACTCCATATTTGTTATTGCATATAGATTTTCTAATATAGAACATTTCATATCTTGTCAGAAAACTAATGATGCAACGAATATAACAGATCTATTCTTTAGGGAGGTAGTTTGGTTATATGATATTCCAAGAAGCATTGTGTCTAACCGAGATGTTAAGTTTTTGAGCTACTTTTAGAAGGTTTTATGCGGTAAGTTAGGAACTAAACTTTTATTTTCTACTACTTGTCATCAACAAACAAATGGTCAAGCTGAAGTAGTAAACATGACTTTAACTCAATTATTAAGAGCTATCATTCATAAGAATCTTAAAAATTAAAAATTGAGAAAATTATTTGTCAATTATTGAATTGACATATAATTATAGTGTGTATTATTTTACTGATTATTCACCATTTAAGATTGTTTATAGTTTTAATTCTTTAACACCATTAGGTTTGATTCCTTTTCATGTTAATGAAAGATTTAGTCTTGATGGTAATAAAAAAGAAACATAGATGGTGAAAGACTTACATGAAAAGATAAGACAATAGATAGAGAAAAAGAATGGGCAATATGCATTAAAGGCTAATAGAGGATACAAATTAGTAAGGTCTGAACCAAGAAATTCAGTTTAGATGTATATAAGGAAGAAAAGGTTTGCTGAACAAAAGAGATAAAAAATGATGTTTCGAGGAGATGGTCTTTTTCAGACATAGAAAGGATTAATTACAATGCCTACAATATAAACCTATCAAGTAAGTATGATGTTAGTGCTATATTCAATGTTGATGATCTATCTTTATTTGATGTAGGTGATGATTTAAGAATGAATCCTTTCAAAGAAAGAAGGAATGATGCGATCCAAACAACACCAAAAGATCCGTCAAATGTTTTAGTTGGTCCAGTGACAAGACTTAGGGTTAAGTGTCTCAAAGAGGCTTTCAATAGACTTCTTCAAGACACACAAGTTAAGATGGACTTCAATAAGATATTAAATAATGAAATATAAGCCTTGATGAATTTAATTCATGTTCAAGAAGGGCTTGTAGGTGGGCATTCAGACATGATAAAAAGATTGGAATAAGAAGATTCAAATCTACTACTTTTCACCTTTCTCTACTGTTTTGGTAATGACTAAAGCCATACAAGGAATTTTAATACGAATCTAGTTTTATTAGAAAATAGATATCCATTTATTTCGAGTGATATATGTTACGCCTTCTAATTCTGAATTTAGGATTTGATTTTACCAACAAATTACAAAAATAATTTTAGTCTTATTTAATTTAACTAGACTATTGTTTTATTTATATTATAGTTATTATTAGGCCTTTTAGATATATTAGGGTCTTTATTTAAATTTGGGTTCATTGGATTATTATTATTTATTCATTTGATCAATATCCATTAGGGATATCTTATTAGCCTATGATTCTTTCTAGTATAAATACTTTTTTTATAGAGACTTTTTGAGAGAAAGCTATTTTTAATAAAGAAATCGACATTTTTACTACCTTTTGAGTGGTTAATTGATTCTCATACTAAGTTCTTGATTGGACTTACAAACTCTTCAAAGGATTAATCAATTTCGTTGTGATTTTATACTACCCATTCACATCTCTTTATAGGGATAGGTTGAGAGTAATCATTGCATATAACTTTGCTTCTCCAAAGCAGGTTTTTGTTGGGTTAAGTTGCAAACCATTCAAATTTGATTTTAGCGTATCTGAGAAGGTATCCACATCAAATAATTAGGCAAAAAAGTTGAAGGTGAGTTGTTAAACTTAAAGACCATAAACACCCACGAAACAAATCTTTTGTGGAGTATGAACACTTTGATGCTTAAATTAGTTTAATTGTACGAGGAATATAACTTTAGAGGTTGTGTGTAAAGTGCTTGTAAGAAATGAAGAAGATAATTAATACAGGTGTTGTGAAATAATGAGTATATGTGTATGTATTTAATGAATTAATTGTTTCAAATCTCTCATCCACCTAATAATTTATGGAGGGTTCTATACCTATAAAATGCATCTACTTTTATGGAGGGAGGGGTAGAAATGGCAAGACATTATTCGAACTAGTCTAGTATTAATTATGTGAGACATTATCCCTCATAGGTGGTGATGTTCTATTTGAAAAAAAAAGACACCTTAAGCTCACATAAGCCTAATATGATAACCACTATTACATGGATCCACTTGTATTAGGATGATGTATTGACCACAAAGACAAGGGCCTTCATTTGAGATTTGTATATGTAGTTTAGGATGAGAGTATTCATAGACAGAGAAAAAACCTTTAAGCCTACAAGGATGCTTGGGTAGATGAGATCTCTTAAGAGATTGTGTTAGTGTGCATGCTATATAGTCAATTAATTGGTTACACATGTCACTGATACTATTCATGTAAAACATATATTTATTATTAATAAAATTCTTCTTTTATCTTTAATATTCATTTAAATTTGATTAATGAGACTATGGTAAAGATAAAGTCCTTAGAGTAATTTGAAGTGATTGTAATTATAAGGATTTATATTGAATCAAAGCATTATTTCTAATTGTCCTTGGTCAATGCTCTATCAAAACTGGATATTAATTAAAGTCATTGAGACTGATGTATATTATGTTATTTTATTTATGAGATGAAGCATTTATTCTTATGAGCTAATGTATGAGGGATATCTAAAACTATTATCTATGTTCTTATTGAAAATCAAAAGCAAATGAACTCAATGGCCACCTTTTAGAGTGAGAAATTATATTGTGTCTATGTAATGATTGGACATAGATGTTCAACTGTGGCATAATTAGTTTATTTTTTTATAAAAGAAAATGTTTTGGAATATTCCATTCTTCTAGCCCATATTTTAGCTATGCCATGGGAGAATGTTTCTATGATAATAAAATGCACACATTAATAATCTATGATGATTTTAGTAAACAGGTCGTCACTTAGCAAAAAAATATGTTTTATATTATGATGACTACTTAGTCATGAAGCTTATCTAGAAGAATTTTTTTATCTGAATTCATGTTTTTTTAGAAAAAAAACATTTAAATGATTGGACCAGACAAGTGCATAGAGCATGACCGCCTTACCAGTCATTGAAACACAAGCTGAAGACGTATCGACTTATATTCCTATAAATGTAATTTCCATTACTGATGGACAAATCTATTTAGAAAGAAAACTGTTTCATCACGAAATTAGACTTGCTATTAAGGTTGGCTTATCTACCAATCGCATTGAGTCTATTGCTTAGTTAAAAGCTATGAAAAAAGTATACATAGTTTAAAACTAGAATTAACACAATATTTGGATAAAACCTTGATCTTGCAACTCAAGCATTACTTAATAAAGTAGCATGGCTCACAAAAGTACTAAAACAACCACAATATACACCACTACCAATTGAAAAAGAAATTTCAGTCATTTATATGAAAAGTACATTGAACTAACTCGAATAGAGGATTCCATATAGAGAGATTACTAGTGTTTATAGAAAGACTCAACTGATAGTTATGTAAGTGATATTTAAACTTGAGATCACTAAAGTTATTTTATATAGAAAATGTTATGTTTTAATCCTTAATCAATCGTAACAAATGGGTATCTATTAGATATATCATAAGCTATGCAAAGTTATTTGATTGATTAAGAGATGATTCATCATCTTAGGTGAATTAAAAAAAAATGTTCAACATGTTTTCAAATAATATTTATTTGAGATCTTTGCACAAGGTGAAATGATATTTGAAAAAGGTTCCAAATATTATTCAAAGAATCAATGACTATAGTGCTGAGAATAAATATGATTTGAAAAAAAATGTTCAACATGTTTGCAAATAATATTGATTTGACACGCTTAATGATCAAATATTTAAATCAAGATATTATTGTTGAAGGGATAATAGTTACAAAGAAAAAATAGTTATTGAAAAATTAAGTCAAACTACATATGACTTTTCTAATATTTAAAGGATCATAACATGTTGTTAAATGCAACACTTGATATTTAAATATAAATCAATCAATTTATTGAATTGATAATAACTTATTTATTCTTGTTTTTATTTTGGAATATTATTTATATTTATACCAATATATTAGGAACCTAATAGATCACATACATTAAGAATAAATGATAATAAATTAAACGGAGATGATTAATCAAGTGTGATTTTATTGTAAATAAGTTTTAGAAATTAAGGACTAATATGTAATCAATATTAGAGATTACAATTCTTTACCTATAAAAATCAATTAAGTACTTAATTGCATGAATTTCTAATAACTATCATGAAATAAAACATGTGATATTTTTTCAAGAGGTAAAATGATATTTTTTTTATTAGTAAGGTTATCAATTTTTTCAAAGAAATAGAATTCAAAGCATAACAATACCTATCTTCTAAAAGGATTTAGGAGATTTGTAATCTAGTGATTTATGTGGATTTTTGTTAGAGGCATTAAATTGGATGATCTATGGTTTATGACAACTCAAATTTGAAGAGTTGATCAAACCTAGAAGGAAGAATTAATCTCCATGTAATCTTCGCACAAACCTTAACCAACCCTATATTGCCTAATGGGATGTATAAAATACCCAAACAAAATTTAAAATTATAATTTCAGCTACGTTTTATGTCTTTTAAGAAACCTAACATATTGTACATTAGGCCAACTTGGAAATTATGCCTTCTTTTTCATGCCCAAAGACATGCTCCTGTTTTAGGTATGATATATCTAGATGGGATGGATGACGCGTCAGGTCTTGGGTTAGGCCTTCCTTTGTGCCCCATACCAAGACATGTTGGCTAAGTTCAAGCTCAAAGATGATGTGTTAAAACTTGGCTTGTCAATTGCAATCATGATTATTCATTTAAAAATATAACCAACAATATTTAATCATGGTTATAATTTAAAAAACAACCATTACAAGTAATACTTTTGAATAGACATAATTACAAACCATATAATTGATCACATATTGATTGGTTAATAAGGTCTATTTAAATTAAAAATTGCATCCCTTGTTGATTTTAATCTTGAAAAATTGACTTACAAAAACCATTCATAATGTCAATTAAAATCAACTTGGGGTAATGACTTCTAGTTAATTTATCAAAATAGCTAAAAAGAGATTGAAGGATTATATACTTCATTATAGTTTGTGTCCTCATCATAGTAAAATATAGTTTTCTTATCTAATTTTAGTATTTTAGGTTGGTTTTTGTTAAAAACCCACAATAAGTAAATGCCTTGTAACTTAAACATGCAATCTATTTATATAGACGAGCTATTTTATTGTATTTTTTTGTTTCTCGTGCACTAGTACAAATTTATTCTTTAAGTTATTTGCTATGGCTTTCTTTAACACTTTAATTATTTACTATATTTTAGTACTTTTTATTTATAGTTTTATTTATTTTTTTGTTGTTTTTAACTTATCTTACATGTTTGTTGTGAAAACTATAATATCTTTATTAACCTCTCATAGCAAGCTTTTGATAAGAAAAATAAGTCTATCTTTTTACCAAAAGATTTTCAAATTATCTTGTCTTTTGTCTATAGTTTATTTTGTATATTCCTTGACGTAACTGGAAATAAAGGATAAATATGTTTGTTATAAATCAAAACCCTTAAAAACCTACAACTATGAAGAAACACTTAAAATATTTATTTTTTATCCATCGAATCTCACATACAAAAGGTTATAACAACCCTTTATATATAAAAAAAACTAGAGAACGTACTAATATTGAATAGAAAAATAATACAAAAATTCTGTTTAAATAGAAAAAAACTAGTGAAGCCTAATAATACTAAATAAAAATATAAAAATAATAAATACAAAATTACTAAACTAAAAATAAAGATATAAAAATAATTTAAAAAAATATTTATTTTTCAAAAAACTCATGCATTTTTCAAAATACTATTCCATATGCACCAGAGAGTGGGCGGCAACCGCGCCATTCAAGTGGTGCGAGTGACGCCGCTCGGTGGCCAAATTTAGCAATCCGCTGTCTCCTTAGATGCACAACTGTGCTCTCTTTCACATGGTGTGACGCGTGTAGGCTTATAATGATTGGATTGCCACCGGTGATTGATTTTTTTGTTTTTGCTTTTTGTTCTCTCTCCTGATAACTAAAATGCACAATTATCCTCTTTGTTTATTATTTTTCAATTTCAGTCCTCATTCTTTGAATTTCTTATTTATTTTGTCCATATTACTTTTATAGAATTTTTGTTTTTTTTTCAATCTTATCCTTCAATTACAATTTCTTATATGCTTTATTTTTCATTTGAGTCCTCATTCTTTTAATTTCTTATTCATTTATAGTTTAAGTTCTCCTAAATCCATCCCTATTTTTTGTTGATGTTTCAGAATCCATCATCTTTGTTTTGATTTTTGATTTTTGATCCTTTTCTTTTTTTCTTTTTGTTTTATTTGTTTACAATTTAGCCCTTCAATTCTAATTATGTATATTATGTTTTTTTAATTTGATCCTTCTATTTTTGATTTGTGATTTTTTTTCTTGGCTCTTTTTTCAAAATTTTTATAGTTTTTAATTTTACCATTCAAATCAAATTTATGATTTTTTTTTCATTAGTAATAATATTTTTTTTCAAATTTATTAATAATTATAATAATAGTAGTGGTGGTAGTAGTAGTAATATATTAATAGTTAATAATAATTGTGATTGTGATAGCATAAACAACAACAACAACAACAACAACAACAATTTATAATTTTACCTTTCAAATCAAACTTATGATTTTTTTAATAGTAATAATATGATTTTTTATATTTATTAGTAATAATGATGTAGTATAGCAATAGTTAATAATAATTGTGATTGTGATCGCACTAATAATAATAATAATAATAATAATAATAATAATAAGTGTGGTTACAACAACAACAACAACAACAACAACAACAATAATAGTTATAGTGACAGTGATAATAATTATAACAATAGTATAAAAACAATAATAATAGCAATAATAATAGCAACAATAATAATGATAATGATAGTGATAGTATTAATAATAATAATAATATTAATTATAGTGATAGTGATAATAATTATAACAATAGTATAAAAACAATAATAATAGCAATGATAATAACAACGATAATAATGATAATGATAGTGATAGTATTAATAATAATAATAATATTAATTATAGTGATAGTGATAATAATTATAACAATAGTATAAAAACAATAATAATAGCAATGATAATAACAACGATAATAATGATAATGATAGTATTAATAATGATAATAATAACGATGAAAATAGTAATTGGTAAAATAATAATAGTGACAATTCATCATTCGATGTTCAATTTTGCAGGGAATTAAGTTTCACTGCTTTTCTATAAATAATATTTTTGATTTAATATCCCGAATTACTAGTTCAAAAAATTTACATGTCTTCGTGTTCTCTTTTATTTTTTTATCTTATTATTATTTTTTTTATTTTATCGTTTAACTCATCTAAGTTTTTTTTTAAATTTTTTAAATAAATCAATTTATATCGAGTTAGCTCTTAAAAGTTTATTATCTTGCTAGAATTTATAGCATTGATAAAAAAAAAAATTCTGCTTTTTTATATTTTAAAAAACATGGCTTGGGAATATGCTAATGTGTGTAACTTCTTCCGTTCGGACTTTTCTCTAGTGGGATACGCAATGGCGTTTAGGATGGAGACATGACTAGGATGGCAGACCTAAATTAGCAAATCTCCTTATATTGTACA
>Ga0325411_1003425_pt1 | contig 17884 bp, 6 predicted proteins | sample PopdelMetagenome_13_FD_206181 | JGI IMG/M metagenome (GOLD analysis project Ga0325411, IMG submission 206181) | Populus deltoides microbial communities from Bellville, Georgia, United States - Xylem-PdIQD-R4 | ecosystem: Host-associated > Plants > Phyllosphere > Stem > Wood/Secondary xylem...
GCATTCGGGTTGAGAAGTGGTTAGAGATGTTAGGATTCAGACCAAGACCTAATATAAAACACGTGTGATTCTGTGTGAGACTAACTCTAGACGTACGACCGAGAGTTGATCCAAGACTTAGTTCGGGTCGCTCAGGGTGCGATTAAGACTAGGTTTATGGCACCAAGGGTTTCCTCCATAACTGGTAATGGGGTGCCTAGGAGGATTGAACCAATTTCAGGGCACTTACGGGTCTTTCAAGGACCTCTGCGTCAGAAGGTCGAACCAAGGCTTGATTTAAATGCTTTGCTTTTAGGATGGGATGTGTTTTGGAATGCTTGGTTTGGAGGCTTGTGGTTTGGACCAAGACTATACATTGAATCGAGACATGGTTTCAGTCATGCAATGTTAAGGCTAAGAACAAGTATGAGGAGTTCAATAATTAGTTCGAATCACTCGACGTTCAACTTGGATAAGATCTAAGGTGTCTAAAGACCAGGTCCGAAACATCCATGATATAAATTGGGATTAGGTCTGAGATTCAATTGCAAAACATTGAGGATTGAGTTGAGATCTACTACAATGCTCTAATTTAAGGAATTGCGTTGAGGTTATTGGAAAACTTGTTTAATGCATGGTTAATGGGCACATTTGTTACCAAATTAGAAGTGAAGTTACTCACTTTTTGAATTAAAATTTTATTGGAATTTAAATAAATTATAAATGAATGAAAAAATAATCTCAAATAACTCTTAGTTGGTATGTCTTGAAGAAACTTAAACCCTCTAAAAACTTTATCCAACATGGAAAAAAAACAAGTTTTCACACCCAAGCTATTAGAACCTAGAGGTCTAAGTAAAGTGAGATTGGGCTTAAACTCGTATATGTGCATGTGCGGCCCGGTTTGGCTGAGCTCATGCTCAGACCTAGATTTTAGTTCACTATAAAAAAAAAAAAAAAAATTAAGCTACAATGGATTATTTTTTTTCTAGCTTAAATTTGGGCTTGGGTACGAACCATATAGACTTATTTCTTCCAGCCCATTTATTTGTCTAGCTCGTGAATATAAGAATCTGATCAATTTTTTTCAAAATAGTTTCTTCAAAACCTAAAAAGTTTTTTCAGCTAAAAAATATTTAGATTTAATTATGGTCTTACATAGAGTAATCAAAGCAATAATGAATAGAATATTATCAATTTTGATTCTTAAATTTTTTTTCATAAAAACAGGCTAAAAAGGTGTTTCTAGTTGGTTTTTCTATATTGTTTTTAATATAATTCCTGCAAAGAATTTACTCTTCTCCAACTGATTTTCTGCATACCCCTTCCTATTTTAAGATCTATTTATACTTTTTGTTTTTTTTCTAATTTAGAGCTTAGGTTTCATTTTGTAAATAGATTATTGAGTTATAATTCTTTTAAGTTCATTGGATCTTATTTAGGAGAGTATTTAAATAAGATAGTGTTGGCGGAATCCTGAAAGAGTTATTAAGATCAAAACTTTTACACCAAGTAAAAAGAAATAAAGCTTTAAAGACAAAGAATTAATACTTGATAACAATAACTTTACATATTTACGAGTGATTTAACAAATATCTTACACGAGTTTTTCTTTAAATATAATTAGTATGCATGTTAAGATTGTGTTTTAACTTTTTATACAAGTTTATATATTCTTTTAGTAAGCATGTTGTCATTTTGTAATGATTGCAAGTTTACCATGTTCTTATAATAATACATGATTATAAACAAAATATACAAGCTCAATTGTCTAATTCATCTAGTATAATTTAGACAACAATCTTAAGGCTTTATTGATAATTAGACTTTGTTTAACTTATAGCTTTTCAATTAATTCCTTGCAACTTATGTTTACATGATTCTATATGATGTTATATATTTCAATTTGCATGTTATTGCATTCCTAATACATTATTTAATAATCCAACATTAAATTAAAGACCAACTTTACAATATCGAATTTTAGGTTGTTTTTAAAAAACTCAAAATATTAGAACCAAAAACAACATTTAAAAAATAATATAACCTCATCATGCTTATATTGTTTAAATGGAATGAAAGAGTTCAATTTGGTCCCTTAATTTTTAACTTCTAAAATTCAATCCCTATTTTTTTTTAGTTTTTTACAATTCGATCGTTAAATTTGTTTGTTTGTTTTAATTGTAGTATTTAGATGTCTCTAAATGAGAGAAACAAATCATCAAAAAAGAAAAACAAAAGCTCTCAAATAGTCAAATTCCATCCACAAGTAATTATGATTTTGATGTATATAGATTCATTTTTAAAATATGAATTCAATGGAGGTGGTTGATATCTTCAATAATTCCCAACAAGGTAGATCATAACTCAACAAAGTTTTTAATATGATTTGATTTTACATTTCTTATCCAATTAAAAGGTGTTTTATGGTTTAAAATTGGGTTTTAGAGGTTTATAAGGTTTTACCATATTTTTAGGTTAAAATTGATTTTCAGAATCCAATAACTTTTATCCTAACAAATGTTGCAAGTGGACACGCGTTGTCTGCCCAAGCAGAATGATGCATCATTCATGCTATTTTGAAAATATTATATTTAAGGTTGGACACACATCTTATTTGTAAATTAAAAAAAATCAGACATTTGAGCCTAGCCTAGTTTTCAAGCCCACCATAATTTATAATTTTAGGCTAGACACACATATTTATCCTTCAACTTAAGCACACTTGGCTTTGTGTTTAAAATGGCCTTTGAAAAAAAATTTGTTTGATTTTTTTTAATATTATAATAACATTCACTTTGAATAAATTTATTGGAATAGGATTTAAATAATATAAACAATTACCATAAAAATAATTATAAATAAACCTAATATGCTTTTTTTTCTTGAAAACAAATTCTCATTAACATTCAATATGAATAAAATATCTATTTTTTATTGTAAATTTCTTACATAAACTTTCTCGCATTTATTATTCTTATATTTTTTACAAATTTGCATAGAAGTTTTTGATTTATGCTTTTTTTTATTTCAACTTGCTTTTAAAATTATAATAAGTTTTAATTTTATAAACAATATTTTTAATAGAAAAATATTTTTCTCAGAAACAATGCATGAATAAGAAAAGAAATTTTGATTCAACAAATATATTACTAATAATAGAGATATGTTTCTTTTAAAATAAAAACAGTACACTAACAAAAATATATATAATTTTGACTAAAAAAATACATTTTTCTCTTGAATTCAAATCTTTGTCTTTCTCACAAATATCCATTTAAATTATTTTATAATTGAATAAAAAATTAAAAAAATTACATAAACATGAAATTAAATATTTACATGTTCATCTATCTTTTGCTTCTTATAATGAAAAACAACTTCCTACTTTAGTTTTTAATTAGCATTAACAACTCTTTTTATATTTTTTCCACATATTTTACAATATATTTTATAAAATGTAGACATTATCATTTTAGTTTTCAATTAATAAATTTTTTTCATACTTAAAAACACATCCACAATGTTTATGCGCTTCTTCTTTTACATTACAAATTAAATTTAAATCCTATCCATATCATAGCACAATTATATTAAATAGTGGTTAACTAGACTAGAAAGTGCTGAAATTAATTTTAATAAAAATTAATTGGTGCAACAAGACTTTCTAATTGCTACATTGAAAAATTTGTTCTCTTAATTACTTAAGATATTCATGTACAAGCTAATTAATTTTGTTTTCAGTTTTATAATTAAACAACAATGTTGTTAAAATCGTTTAAGCAAATGTTTTGGTTTTATTATTAGTATCAAAATTCTCAATATTAGAGTATCTCGGTGTTAAATATAACACATACATAATGAAAAAAATATTGAAAAAATTATTTCAAGACAAACAAATTAAAACCTAATATCCAGAGATAAATTGGAATACACAAATAAAAAAAATAGATCAAATTGAAATCATTATTAGCATTAAAAAAAACAAAAATTATAAACTTGATTTTAAGGATAAAATTGAAAGACATAAAATCCTTAACAAAAGAGAAAAGAAAAAAATAAGAAATTAAAGGTAGAAGGACTGAATCGAAATACCTTATATATACAAATTAAAAATCAAAAGTTAAATTGAAAATAAATAAAACTTCAACAAAAGAAAAAAATGACTAAAAAACAGCAATCAAAATTAAAAGATCTGAATTTAAAAAAAAAATAGCAATGAGGATCATAGTGTATTTATCAGGATAGGAGAGAGAAATAAAGGGGAAAAAAGAAAAAATGGTCATCAGTGAGATAGTTCTTTGATATGGTATCAGAGTCTTGATGATCAGGCGGTCACGAGTTCAAATCTCACCATCCTTATTTATTTGATAAAATATTAAGCACAATATAGTGTGAGCATGTGCAAGTTTCACATGAGAGAGTGTGTTAGAGAATAATATAAATTATATTATAGGACCTCACCTAATAACTTAAGTTATTGGGTTGAGATGGTTCTTTGACAAATACAATTTTTTTTGCAATTCGACAAGATATGGATACAATTCATTTAGCATTCACTACTTTTTTCTACCCGAGTGATGTTCTGAGATCATTCTAAAAACTTATTTTTATTTAATTATATAATTATTAAATTGAATACTTATAATAAATTCAATTATTTAAATATCCTTTTTGTTATTGAAGGAATAGCCTTTCATCATGGACATTGGACATATTGGTTGTCTTATTCCATCTTAGTGTCCGCCTACCCCAACATCTCATAATAAATTCAATTATTTAAATTCTCGAATAAGATTGTATTTCTTCTATAAAAAATAAATTTTCTTATTTATTTATTTATTTATTTATTTTATCTTGATGAAACCATAACTTTTTTAATTAACAATATGGATATTTAAATAAAAACTTAAAGCAATCAAAATAAATATTCATTAAAAATCAAATGATTTAAATTTAAGAGAAAAAATGTATTTTTTCAGCGAAGGCTTCCTCATTGTTATTCATTTGTTTCTTTTTCTATCTTGACAAAAAAAAAAAAGAGCTTTTCTGTATTAGAAGCATGAAACAAAAAGTAATTTTTCGACTATTTTTATATGATTGTATGAAAAAATAAAAGAATAATTAACTTGGGAAAATAATATAAGAAATCAATAAAACAATAACCAAAATTATATTTATTGTAATCAAATATTCATTAGCTATTTTTTTTGAAAATATTGTTCATAAAGTTTCTTATATAATCATACTATAAAAAGCTCTAATCTTATGTTAAAAAACCATTGCATAATTGAATGATTTTTTTTAAAATATCATTGTATTTATCTATCTAAATAGGATTTTATTTTAAAATATAAAAAAAATGAAGGTCAAAAGCGTCAAGCTCAATTTCAATATTCTTAAAAAAAAAAGTCATATGCATCTAGACCTGACAGGGAAGAGCTAGGCACCTGGTTTTTCATTCTTTTAAAGAACTAGATGATCCGACACCAATTGCGACAATTTTTTATTACCTTTGATGATCTAAAAATCAGGATTCGAGTTTTTGGACCTCTAAAACCTAATTTTCAATATTTTTACCTAAAAAACCTCCTTAACTTTATTTTCAAGGCCAAAACACACTTTGATTAGCTTAAAACTAAAAATCAAATCAAACTTTTCGAACTCTAATCCTTTTTTTCCAACATGATTAGAGACTCAAAACACCTTCATTGAACTTTTAGCATCCAAACAAACTAATAGACACTGAGATTTGTCTTTTTTTCCGATGAAATATGGCATATCAAAAGTTTTTCTTTCTCATTTTCATTTCTGATAGTTTTATCTATCTTCTATTAATTATTAGGGACTGAAATGAAAAAGAAATAAGGTTTTATGATTGAAATGTAAACTTTAAAAAACAATAGGGACCAAAGTGTGGAAAGATGTGCCTCTTTGAACGGTAAAATAGAAAAAACAACCTTTTTAAATATTTTTTTAATTGTGCCCTATAATTGTATATAAAATAGCAAGCTTTATTATTTTACAAAAACAATGTTTTTAAATTGCACATGCAATAGCATGTAAATCAAAACAAATCCTAAAACATAAGACTAGCAATGGATAAAAAATAAAGAAATAAAGCTTAATGATCAAAGTACAGAAAATGAAAAGTTCCACAGAGCAAAAAGGAAAAAAAAGGCCATGAGCGAACAAACAAATGTTTTTCCTATTATTTTTTTAATGGTTATTGTTAATCATTAATATTAATGTGTTTTTAAAAAGAATTTTTGTGTGTTCAATCCTTGAAAAGATCCTAAGCATGTCTTATTAAAAGAAACTAAAATGGATAGTAGAATTACTGTAGCATTTTTTATTGTTGCTCTAGATTTATTAATACTATGGATTGAAATAGTAAAATGATGATTTTTCTCTTAATTACAAACATAACATAGTTGGTCTTGGAAGCAAGTGTATAATAGATTTTTTGTATTTATTTACACAGTAAAATGATTGGTATGCTCTTAGAGACAAAAGGTCGTGCGTTGGAAAAGAGAGGTATTTTTTATGTTTTTCATTTTAAATGTACAGTAAAACAACTTAAATATCTTTCAATTAAATTTGTTTTTGCCTTGGGTCAAGGGGTTTTAATGGCTTTTCCATTTGGTTTTTTTTGTGATTATCAAGTCTAATTAGGGACAATTTAGTATTTAGACATACATAAAATATTAATTAATTTAAAAAATCGGTTACTTGTGGCATTTATGTGGACATGCATGACACTTATGTAAACGCATGTGAATGCTCCTGTGATCTCTATCCAACATGTATGGCGTTGTTCGGTGGCCAAGATTCGGCTTCCACAGTGGCATTTTATTCCTTATGATGTTGCCTCCATTAATAGGTTGCGTGTGTACCAAAAAAATGTCAAGTTGTGCTTTGGTTGTCATTTCTTTTTTGTTGTGTTCCTTCTTTTCTCTCTTCTTCTCAATTTCAGAGCTTTCCGCTGTAAATTTTCAAAGCAATCTTTTGATTTTTTTTCTTCTTTCAAATTTAGTATTTAGACATACATGTATTTTTTTTCTTCTTTTCTCTCTTCTTTTCTCTTCTTTTTTCTTTTTTCAGAGCTTTCCGCTGTAAATTTTCAAAGCATTTTATTTCTTTTTTTTCTTCTCAATTTTTTTTTCGCTGTTAATTTTTTTTATTGATCATTCCCTTAATTAAATTATCTTTTTAATCACACCCCTCAATATTTTATATCATTCTCTTAATTGAGTTATTTTTTTCAATTGCATTCATCAGTACTTTAGATAATTTTATTTATTGGGATTTTGTTAACCTTTCGAGTCACTGGCTTGACAAATTTTTTATAATTGATTTTTTAAGTTTTTATCCTTCTATGAGTTTATCTTAATCTCATATATTAAATAATGAATTTCATGTGTTAACCTAGTCTAACCTGGTCCAATGTTTTTTTTATTTTATTCTTCATCATATTATAAAATTAATTGAGGTTTAGCCCAACTCTCGAGTCTCTCTTACTTTTCTTTTTTTTTAATGCTACCAGTGTTTTTTCTCTGTGATAATAAAAGTTTGGTAAAAATTCTAAATGCTGGGTTCACGGTCGAAATTGCTCATCAATCTGTTCAACAACCCAAATTCTGTGGACTGTGATGAAAATGACTCAACAGAACACAACACAGGAGACATGCGACATGAAAACAATGCTTGGCCACTGCTTGCTTCCTATCTAACATTGCTTTGGCATTGAGTTATTTTAATCTTTAACCTTACCTGTTTTTTTTCTGTGGTAGTGCGAATGACTGGGGCCCGTCTTTTCTCATGTGCATGCGTATGGTATTACGCAAGATGAAATTGACATTCCTTGCCTCTCGTGTTTTAAGTTATTGTTTTTTAAAGGTATTTTTTATTTAAAATTATATTTTTTTAAAATTATTTAAAATAAAAAATAATATTTTGAAAATACAAAAATAAATACACACGGAGAAGCACAAGCTTCAAATTCCTAAACTTGACCCGAATTTGAATTTTAGACCCACCAATATTGGTGTAGAGTTGCTTATAGTGCCTAGAAAAAGAATGCGTTGAGGCCTGCTTTTGAGCTCCATTTGTTATGTGGATTGGGCTTAGGCCTGCTCTTAAGGGTACCTCTGATATGTGGACTGGGTTGACTGGAAAAACAAGCCCTTTCTCCTTTATTAATTGTGTGCTTTTCACAGAAATAATCAAAATAAAAAACTTCTTCTTTTCATAGAAACTGGAAAGTTCTTTCTTGCAGAGGAAGAAAATATTAACAAAGGTTCTCGGTGTTTGTGCACGACGCGCCGCGTGCACGAGAGGCCGGAAGCACAAAGGGTTTTTCTACTCCTAAGTCCACATTGAAAAATACATTTTTTAACCAAATTATACTCTCCTTTTTAAAAACAGAGTTTATGAAGTGTTCTATTCATTAGTTTGCACAAATGAAAAAAAAAAATTCAAAACAAAATATTTTCATTTACTTTAGAAATATTAGATTACTACATACGCTTTGCTGCAGGTTCTACCAAAAAAATAATTTGAATGTAAAATGGATTGTATACGTTACCAAGAATATTTTGTCATTGTCGTTAAAATTAATCTAGATGAAATTTGAAAACTCTCGACACGACTATTTTTTAACTCTAGCTTCAAATTAAATTTTATGTGAGTTGTTTTAGCATAACGCATTAGGCTTGTTGGGTACAAGGGTAACATGAATGACTAGTAAAAATATGATTTAGTTTTTTTAAAAAAATCAAGATAACATCTTTTATAAATAAAAAAAATATTGAGATGTCAACATATTGGATCGATCAGTCTTTGCAGCTTAGCCGGCCAAATTCATGACTCAATCAGTCATGGACTCTAGTGGGTTTAATATAATTTAATTATTTTTTACTTAATTATATGATAAAAAATAAACGCTCATAAAATCAAGCATCAACAAAATGACGCGATATTTATTTGAAACCATAATAACTTCATAAAAAAATTAAAATAAATTAAAATAAATTATGAAGACTAGTTAAGAATAAATCAAATTTTGAAGAATAAATTTTAAAAAGTCAAAAAATTCAATAAAAACCCAATATAGAAGGATAAAATTGAAAGAAAAAAATCAAGCACCAACCAAATATCGTTACGTTTATTTGAGATCACAATACCCCTATAAAAAGCATGCTCAAACAAATCATGAAGAGTAATTAAAAATTAATCAAATGTTGAAGAATAAAATTAAAAAAAAACTTTAATAGAAACACAATATTAAATGATCAAATTAAAATAAAATAACAAGAATGAAAAAAGTCCCAAAACAAATCCAGCCCAATCATGTTGGCCTGGGCAAGTTCACGTGCCTAGACCTTGTTTATTTATTTTATCTTTTTATAAAGCTTGTTCACCCTTTTTCTTAGAAAACAAAAGGCAAACGTCACATGTTATTGTATAAAATTTGACTACCATTAACAGCTCTAAAAAACCTATTGAATGCTCAAAAACTCGTGGTCCTAACAACATGCCCAGACCCAGCTCTCATGGACTTGACCTAAAAAAAAGCTTAACTCTTATAAGCTCAGCCTTAGAGAAGAATTCAATGTCATGGGCTCAACCTAGTTAAAAAGCCCATCCCTTATGGATTCAGTTTAGGAGAAGAGCCCAATTCCCATGAGCTCAACTACATTTTAGATCATATTCTTTATATACCCTTGAGTATATAAAAGTCTTTTAATAATTCATTATATTTTCATCAACATTAATGTTGTATAAGAGATAATGTGTAAAAGTTATCTAAAGATCTTCTATATTTTCATCAATATTAATGTTGTATAAGAGATAATGTGTAAAAGTTCTATACAGGCCCAATATATTTCCATAAGTTTTGATGCATATATCAAGGATATTTCCTCTTATTAAAACTGATGGGCAAAATTATACTTTAGTTTCTCATTTTTACAAAGAGATAGGACTTATACATTACAAATACATAATGAATCATTCAAGTTTCAAGTTTTTAATTTTTATATTCTACTGCATATTTATTTTTAGAATCTCTTTCTAAAATATTATAATTTTTTTTAAAAAAAAAATATTTATTTAAAAGTCAATAAAAAATAACTTTAAAAAAATATTAAACATCAAATATCTTGACTTACCCTGCACCAACGAGCATGCACCAAGCACCCCGGGGCTAAAAAAAATTATATCAGATTATCAAAACCCAAAAATTAATTAATTGTACAAAACAAACCTTCCCTCCAAAGTACATATATTTTTGAGACATCATCATAACAGTAATCACGTTCTTTCAAAGCTTTTACTAAACAAATAAAAGAGCTTCTGTTTGTTCCTCGAGAAAAATAAAAGTAGTTTTTTTTTAAAAAAAGCTTTTGTTTGTATTTGTGCCTTTTTAAGTGCCTTTTTCCCCCTGCATGATTTGTCAGGAGAATATGGCAATAAAAAACAAAGAAGAAATATTAAAATGATATAAAATATCCGTTTGTCTCGAAATCCGTCACCACATCATTTTCTAGCAAACAATAAAATAATAGTGAGTGCTTGCTGGGAGATTCGGCTCTTTCAGAGACTAATAACAAGGATTAGTGGAATTTTTTGGTGTTAAATTGAATAAAACGGTGTTAATGTAAAACTACAAAATAAATTAAATTGTCCTCCTCCCAGGAACACAAGTAAAGAAATAAAAAGTTCACCGTATAATATAAGTTCAAAAAATTTATTTCCCATGTGATTTCAATTACTAATATGATAACCACAAGAGGTTTATATGTTTATTAATTTTAGAATATATAAAATTAATCGAAATACACGTAAATTAATCCAAAAATCTATATTAATAAAATAAAATAAAAAGATTGAGATATAATTTTTTGGATTGATTTAGGTAATAATAAATATTATAATACGATTATATTTATTGTGATAGACAAATGATGACCACACAGATAAAAACACATAGCTTCCGAGATATTTAACTTTTTAATTATATTATATTTATCTACATCGTGACAAGATGTCTGGCCATTTATCTTGTCTGGTAAATCTTATTTTTCTTGAATAAGTTTGAAACCATCTTGCCTTATATTGTATTGTCTTGGTGAGAAGAAACTTGTCTTGCCTTGTCCGTTTGTCTTGACTTGCATATACAGGGGGTGTTTGATAACGTGGTGTAGTATATATTATTTTTTGAAGTGTTATTTTATTTTTAAATGTAATAAAATAATATTTTATTAATTTTTTAAAATTTATTTTTAATATCAACACATTAAAATAATTTAAAAATATATAAAAAATTAATTTTAAAAAAACATTTTTTCAAAATTTCATAAAATATTGTTGCTGTTCTAAATACTCATGTTGCCAATAAATTTGCAATATTCATTGGAGTTGCTAAAAACCTGATAATATTGAATGAGTAACGCTATCATAACAAATAGTTTTAGAATATTTTTTATTTAAAAATATATTAAAATAATATATTTTTTTATTTTTAAAAATTTATTTTTAATATCAGTATATTAAAATAACTCAAAAAATACTTAAAATAATTTAAAATTAGAAAAACTCAAAAACTTTAAAAAATACGATGGGTTGAATCACGACGTTGAAAAACATCCAATTATTTTATTTATTATATGGTAGGAACTGTTTGTTGTTTGAGTGTAAGGAATTGAGGATGAAATTACCATTTCATAAAATCCACTACTGTAACATAAAAAAACACTTCTTATTAGATAGTTTTTTTCGGATGCGGAGCAGAAACCATCACTGTGGCCCTACTGAAGCAACATGCTTTTTTATTTATTATTATTAACGTAAATGTTCGATGAATTTGTATATATTTTAATTAATTTTACGAGCTTTAAAATTAACGATTATATAAACCTTAAATGATTATCATATTAATAACCATAAAATTTAAATTTAAAATCACAAAAAATAATTTAAATATTTTAATCTCAAACCCGAGTTGCAAAAATCTCAGTTGAAAACCCAGCAACAAGCATCTTGTTTTTTAACAAAGCTGTAAGACTCCTGTCAAGTGGGTTCCAGAAGTTAGATGCTAAAGGCATCAATCACCATCATCATCATCTGACAGATGATCAAATGGTCCAAAGTGGAGCACCCCTAACCTGACCAAAACCTCAGGCTCCTTTGTGCTCTCTTTCTCGGTTAGATAATCATGACGGACTCTGTAAAGTGGCATGTTTGTTGTCGAGAGGTGCTTGTGCAATGATCGAACTTCTGCCCTCCCTTTCCCTACCAAGGTTATTACATCAACTTCACAGGGTCCCTCTAATTAATTATAATTATAATTTTATTCTTATGATAATTTTAATATGAAAAGATAAAAATATTCTTTTAAAACAATAGAAATTGATATTTTAAACAAACAAAAAAAAAAATAATGTTTCCATAGACTGTACAAGATAGTTTTAACATGTAACCAAGATTGGCTATGCTTGGATTCTTGAACCAAGATATATTTTTTCTAGAATTTTATGGATGGGTGTTTTTGTTAATTTATATTTAAATTTTTTATATGTTGTGCATGTAACCATTTGATATTAACAAAATTAGTTTATAGAGAAGTATATTAGAGAATAGAACAAAATAAAAATTATAACCAATTTTTTTTTATAGAAAATAATGAAGTCGGATAAAAATTGGGTTTTCTATAGCCGAGGCACGGGTTGTTGTGTGACTGGGCTTGACCGTGAGTCCATGAGTTTTCCTGCAAATTAAGTCCTCTATTGAAACATGTGATCATCTAATGCTTAAGTTAGTAAGTGTAAAAAAGATATGGTGTGTGTTTAAAAAAATACACGAAAAGATTTGTATGAAGAGAAATAGTCTATAGCGTAGAGCTAGTCTAGAATGGTATGGCTGACTATTATGGCATAGAATTGCATGGTTTTGTATGGATGGCTTTATGATTGACTTTGTACTGCCAATATGGATTTGTATGTTGTTAGGTTTGGCTTTCAATGACTAAGTGAAGCTGTCTAGTTGTGAACGTCTTGTCGATTAGGTGTTTTTATACATCGAATTCGTGAACTTTCTTAATTGAGAATGAGATGTATCATTGGTGGAGAAATTAATATGCTACCATAGGCTAGCCATGGTGACTTTATTGGTTACTGTGTCATGCACGCCATTGGTGAAAATACTGATGATAGATAATATCATTAGTGTAGAAAATGGTGTTTACCCTGAATTAAAAAAGTTGTGCATGCATAGAAAAACTTGTGTGAATGAAATTGTGTGTTTGTGGTTTTTAATGTCGCATGTGACATGAATACGAGAACATGGGAAATTAAAAGGAAAAGTATGAAAAATAGAGTCGCCACTTAGTTCTTTAAGGAAACTAAGAATCTTAAAATATACAGTAGTTTTGGAGATATGAATAAGGGGTTGGTTATGCTTAAGGGAAAATCAAAATCATCATTATCGAATCCTTTTAAGGAAAATGTTGTCTTTGCTATGTGTTTTCTCCTAAATTTATTTCACACGTGTCATTAACTATTAAAATTATTTTTAAGTTTATTCAAAAGTCATTTATGGTTGATAGATGTTTGTTGAGTTAGCGTTGGACCTTGAATCAAGAATCTTATAACTTGATTTTTTTTGTTTATTTATTTTTAAATATTTTCTTTTTTACAAATTTTTTTTTGAAAAGAACATTATGCTCCTCCCATATAAGTCAAAGATGGAGTTAGGCTCAAGATTATGATACTATACCCTAGCTTATTCATCAAAAGTTATAGGAGAAATATTGCACATAACATCGCTCTTCTGTGTTGCAAACTCTATGGTGTCTTTAACATTTTGTATTTGCTCTATAAGATCTGTAAAAATATCATGGTTTGTCATGTTGACATATGTGAAGACACAGTCTTTGAAAAGAAGAGTGCATAACACACGATGATACAATGAAGAGTCTCTTATATGGTGGAAATAATTTTCATTCTTATTCTTAAAAAGTGTAGTATCATTTATAAATCTTTTACTATAGGGAGCATGAGAGTGAGGCTTAAAAAAAGATTTATAATGACAACCACGTTTATGACTAGATTTTATTGAGAAGTGTTCTGTATAACGAGAACTACTCATTTATATAGTTAGAGTGTCATGCATAATTTGCATGTTGTTTTGTTTTATTTATTCATGAAATTGGAGTTGTCTCTATGCACCTAATACATATAGTGAAGTTGTGTTTTGTATTTCCTGTTTATGGAATGGAAAAGTGCAAAATTGCTCTCATATAGCTAGAATATCATTGTTTAACACTTTCACTTGATGAGAGAGTTGATAGAGACCTAATAGAGTTCATGTAGTCGGGAGATCAATTATTCTCCTTTGTCATTGAGTTTCGTTAACCAAACAAAGAACTTTTGGTAAGGAATGATAGGGAATGAACTAGCTTTTATTTAAGTTTTCACATGCAACACCATTGATAAAGTCTTGAAAAAACTTCAAACATAAATTGAAATTTTTATGGTTGTGTTCTAGGCTATTAGTGTGACTAAGTTTGACCATAAATCCATGATCTTTCCTGTAAAACAAGTTCCATGCTGAGATATAGGACCATTTAATACTTAAGTTAGCAAGTGTAAGAGAGTTATGGTGTGTGTGTGTGTGTGTAAAGAAATATATGAAAATAAATGTATAGAGAGAAATAGTCCATAACCTATAACTTGTCTTGAATAACATGACCTTTTATGACTAATTGTTATTGCTAAAATGACATGATTTTATATGAATGGCTTTATAATTGGCTTTATACAACCATGATGGGATTGTATGTTGTTAGGCCCGGTTTTCAATAGTTAAATGAAGCTTTGTTTGGTTGTGAATGCTTTGGCTTACCCAGTGACTAGGTGTATTTATACATGCAGTTAGGGATAACAATTTCACTCGAAACTGATGGATATTGACCCTACTTGATCTAAATTAGTAGAAAATGTTTTTACTTGACCGAGTTCGGAGGCAAAAGGTCAAGTTTCTAGTTAGGCATAAATGATAACTTAACCCTACCCTGCCCGAACTAGACCTATAATTTATACCAATATATATATATTGGGCTCCTGTCCCAGCTATAACTTTCATTCCTCACTCTCTTTGAAGAACATAAATGGAATATATACAGCTTTTCTTTATCCTTTCTCAGCTAAACCTGTTGTCTGATTGTCAACTTTAAAGTTTATCAGTGAGCTACATCAAGGGGCAAAAATTGTGCTAGAGTGTGCCTTGACAAAAGCCAACAAGGATAGGGGAAATAACATCTTGAAATGAACCAATAAGGTTTAGGTCAGGTTTGAATAGTAATTTTGGCTTTGAGGTTCAGGTATAGATAGTACAAAACCTAATCTATAGGTATCCATTGTAATCCCTACACCCAGTCCTTGACCTTTTATTTATGGAAAAAAAGACATCATTAATGGGGAAATTAGTGTGTTACCATTAGCTAGTCATAATAGCTTCATTAGTTATTGTGTCATACTATGTTTATTATGACTTATATGTTAATGGTGACAATATTGATGACGAACAATTTTATTGGTGTATAAACTAATGTCTAATTTGCATAAAAAAATTGTGTGACTCTTAAAAACAATCATGTACATGAAAAGTTTGTGTGTGTGACTCTTAGAAACCCAAAAAGTAAATAAACAAATATGTTGAGATAAAATTAGATAGATTAGAATAGGCATCGGTGTTGGGCTTGAATTTCCAAACTGTTGTAATTTTTTTTTTGGATATTATAAGAAAGGTATAATTAAAAATTTGTCTAATGCATAAGGATGTTTTAATAGGTTTCATTGTCATGGCATAATAGGTATAAAAGAGTACTAGCAATTTAACATTATACTAAAATCAACCTTTTGTGGTTATCCAATGAAATAAAATATAAACTTGACTTGCATTGAATTACTTATATACTAAAATGCGTTGGATTTTCATTATACATTAGTTACTCTGCAATTTTTTTTTTTAGTTTGGTTCTCAAACTTTGATTTTGGGCAATCAAGTCTTATTTAAGGAGCCATTGATTTCAAATTCTTATGAAAGGGTGGGATTAGAAAAAGGGACCAAAATGAAAAATATAGCAAACATAGGTGACGTACCATAAGTTTTGAAAACATTCACTTTAGTCCTCTAACTTAAACAATCACGCGAATTATACAATTACAGTCCCTTGAAATTGTTCCAATTCCATTTTGGTATAGATGTTTATTTTTGTTTTTTTATCCCTGGTTAAGAGAGAAGAGGGAGAAGGGTCGCCAAATTCCAGCGGTAGAGAGAAAAACTTGTTGTTTGCACCGATTTAGGCCACTAAAATAAGAGCTTTTTATGTCAAATTGTCCCATTTGATGCGAGGAGTTTATATTAAGTGTTTTTGTACCTTAAAAGTTCGTTAAAAAATAAATTTGAGCTCCCGTTATTTTTTATTTTGGGTTAAGTTTGGTTTTTTGGGCGGTGTCTTGAGTTTTTGGAGATCATGAATGGTTTTTTCATGGTTTCTGGGGTGTTTTATAATGTATTTTGAGTAAAAAAAAGGGTTGCAAAACAGGTTTTTAGGTCAAAAGAGCATAAACCCTGATTTTCCTCCCATTATTATGGCCGAAATTTGGGCAGAATAGACTGCATGTCGTCTACCTCAGCAGGCGACGTGTCGCCTGTTACTGGCATACCTTAGGTCTGACATGTCTACTCTGAGTCTGATATGGTTACCATGAAAATATAACTTTAAAAATACAATTAAAAAGAAATAAAGTGACGTGACCGGTTAAAAAACAAAAAACAAAAAAAATGGACACAACCTCATCTCGTTTATTTTGTTTTAAGGGCCTCTTTTAAATAATAAAATATAACTTTGATTTGTTTTTGCTATGCGTTTAATTTTTGGAGAGGTTTTTGTAGTTTATCCATGATTTTGTTTTTATCTTTTATATAGATAATTCATGTTTTTTAAAATAAAAAATATTTATTTTCAGATGATATTTTTAATATTTGTTTAGCCTTATATGTTATATTTATTAGTCAATCAATTTAATGTCCTATTTTTCAAGATTAAATATCTTGATTCCTATTTATCTTTTAGTTTTTCAAGTTTTGTTTTCAGGTGTTATTAATGATTTATTTATTTATTGATTAGTACACATAATTTTTAGTTTATTTGATTATATATATGCATAAATTTTTTAATTTATTATATTTTTTAAACTAAAAAATACGTTGATAAAATCTGCATATATAATCTTTGGTGAAAAATAAAAATACTTAACTTGAGCACGGGTCACATAGTTTGTTAATTAATCAATTGTTATTTATAATTTTTAATATCCACGTGTATAAGAAAAGAGAAAAGTAAAAACTTTTCCAATGGACAATGACTAACAACTATTACGGTGCAAAATGTTTTTTTAAAAATATATTTTATTTAAAAATATTTAAAAATAATAATTTTTAAATATATTTTATTTTTAATATTAGTACTTCAGAATTATAAAAAAATCATTAAAAATATTAATTTAATACCTTTTGAATTAAAATATATTTTTAAAATATACTCAAATATAATTTGAAATACAAAAATAAACCATGCCAGGTATCTATTACATAATTGTAGCATTACATTAAATGTTGTTTTTTTATATGATAAAAGGCACACCACTTTTAAATTTATCACTTTTTAAATTCATTATTCTTATACATACAATAAAATATTATATAGTCTTTTTTTTTTTGTGTTTTCTAACAAAGTATGAAAGTCATTACATGAAAATTTGTACTTTAAATATTATATATTTTTATAAAAAAATTATTTCTATTAAGAAATATAATTATTCATAATATAATGAAATAA
>Ga0325411_1003426_pt1 | contig 17878 bp, 16 predicted proteins | sample PopdelMetagenome_13_FD_206181 | JGI IMG/M metagenome (GOLD analysis project Ga0325411, IMG submission 206181) | Populus deltoides microbial communities from Bellville, Georgia, United States - Xylem-PdIQD-R4 | ecosystem: Host-associated > Plants > Phyllosphere > Stem > Wood/Secondary xylem...
AAAATCACATATTTACCATTGCTACAGAGACCATCAGAGTGAAGAAATTAGAAAAACAAGATGGATTTGTCATTTGTACTGTAAGTTTCCTTTTAATACAGTGTATAATTACATTAATGAGTCATAAATCTGATTACTAAACCTATATGTATCAACACAAATATCTAAAAGATTCTCTGAAAGTTGACTTTAATTTATTGCTTTCATAGAATCAAGAAAATTACCAAATACACTTAATCTATAATTAAACTGAATTAATATTTTTAGTTTTTTACTAAATTAAATTGCATCCCTTTTCACTTAAATATGAGTAATAAATTAAGAATATGAAATTTGGCCATGTACTCTTTACTCCTTACCAACTGTGGCCTCACACCAAGAGTTCATGATCGCTTACAGTTTAAAAAATAAATTAAAAAAAATAATAAATAAATTACATTTAAGTTTATAATTAAAACAAAATTATAAATGTAAAGCACACATGCTTCCACGTTAGCTGCCATTTCTAACAACCGACCACGTACCAATCTGCAATGGGGATGGCGACATCATCAGAAACATGGGTGGATGCAAAAGCCTCTCCTGCTGCTGCCTTTCTGTACACATAAATGTAATTACCTTTTAGACAACCTCCTCCCTTCTTTATATCTGCGTCCATTGTACATGATTAGACGCGCATTTAGACCTCCAACCAACTTAACCAACCACAGGAGTGAACTACTAAACGCCATCTCTCTCTGTGTCTCTCAATTACACCTGACAATGTCCGATCATGTAGCAGTCTTCGCCTTCCCTTTCGGAACCCATGCCGCTCCATTACTCGCCATCATCCACCGCCTAGCCACTGCCTCTCCAAACACACACTTCTCCTTCTTCAGCACCCAACAATCCACCAGTTCCATCTTCTCCATTTACAAGAAAAAGATGAATATTATGCAGCCCAACATCAAAGCATACGAAGTGTGGGATGGTGCCCCCGAGGGCTACGTGTTTTCTGGGAATCCCCAAGAGCACATTGAGCTGTTCATGAAGTCAGCTCGTGAGAGCCTCAAGAAGGCCATGGAGGTAGCCGTGTCGGAGACGGGGAGAAAGGTGAGTTGTCTGGTGAGTGATGCCTTCTTTTGGTTCGCTTGTGAGATGGCGGAGGAGATTGGGGTGGGTTGGCTGCCCTTTTGGACTGCAGGACCTAACTCACTTTCTGCTCATGTTTACACTGATCTCATTAGGGAGACTTTTGGAGATGGAGGTACACGGTCACATAGTAATTATAATTTAATTAATTTTCTTGCCAAAATTTGTTAGATTAATATAAAGTTATATTTCATGATCTCACCTTAATTTTTTTTAATTAAAACAACTTTTTAATATAATATTAGAAATATCAAAATAAATAGATTTGTTCATCGCCCGCTTGTTCATATATCAATAACCCGATATTTTTATCGGGACAATTCTCTTTTTATTTTTTATCGAAACTTGGCATGGTCTATATCCCAAATCACTCGGGTCTCTAGATTTAAAATAGTGATAATTTGTCACCTTAATAGTAGCCAAATTAAGAACATTGGAAATAAATACAAAAGCAAATGGATAATTAATATTGATCTCAATTTCTTGGGAGAGATTAACAATGTCTTTGTGTAAATATAGGTATGGTAGGGCGTGAAGATGAAACAATAAGTTTAATTCAAGGAATGTCCAAGATTCGAATCTGTGATTTGCCAGAAGGTGTACTCTTTGGAAACACAGAATCATTCTTTTCAAACATGCTACATAAAATGGGAAAAGCGTTACCGCAAGCAGCTGCAGTCTTCATTAACTCCTTTGAAGAGCTAGATCCTGGCACAACAAAGGACTTGAAGTCTAGATTCAAAATATTTCTCAACATTGGACCCTCCCATTTGATTTTATCACCACCACCCATGGAAGACACATATGGTTGCATGACATGGCTTGACAAGCAAAAACTTGCTTCGGTAGCATATGTTAGCTTTGGCTCTGTCACAACACCACCACCACATGAACTTGTGGCACTAGCTGAGGCCCTTGAAACAAGTGAGACGCCGTTTATTTGGTCACTTAAGGACGACTCAAAGGTACATTTGCCCCATGGATTCTTGGACAGAACCACCTCACAGGGACTTGTGGTACCATGGAGTCCTCAATTGGAAGTTTTGGCACATAGAGCAGTTGGGGTGTTTGTAACTCATTGTGGATGGAATTCATTGCTAGAGAGTATAGCTGGTGGAGTGCCTATGATTTGTAGGCCCTTTTTCGGCGATCAAAGGCTCAATGGACGCATGATAGAGGATGTGTGGGAGATTGGTCTCAAAGTTGAGGATGGAGTCTTTACAAAGCATGAGGTGTTAAATAGCTTGAATAAAATTCTTTCACAAGAGGGGGGGCAGAAAATGAGGGAGAATATAAGAGCACTTAAACAACTCGCAAAGAAAGCCATTGGACCAAATGGGAGCTCTATCAATAATTTTATCGCTTTGTCAAATCTAGTGTTCAATACAAAAATCTAGTTAATATATATCTTTGTAAGAACCAGTATTTAATTTTGAGTTCGAGTGTGACATTTTCGAAGTTCAAGTAATAATTTATTTTCTCATATATTTCCCAAAGAAAAAAAGGGAAAAGTATCCTCGATCCCATCACCTTTCACTTTTTAACCATGTTGATCCAAAAATACCTCTATATATATTCTTTATAGATTACTATCATCAGCTAGCTTGTATTTACATTCAATTTGGAATAGACCACCTTGATACTCTGTAATTTATCCTTCACAATATCTTTTTTCTTCAAAAGGCTTTTATAGTGGGCTCAAGCCCAACCATTTTACAAAAGTCTTTAAAAAAAAACTTGAGTGACCACCTGTTGGGATGTAGTTGGCCAAGCTTTGCTGATTGTAGCTAAACACATCTGTCACAAATCTCTAGAGAGGGAATTAATACCCTATCATATACATGTAATGGGGGTAGTGATCTCGAAGAAACTCTGGGAGGTTCCTAGGGTCATTTTGCTGATATGCTCAATAAAGAAAAGCATCTGGGCAACGTACTCACCAGGTTATAGGCAAGCCATGAATTCCACTTCTGCGGTGCAAATGTTGCCAGGGACATCATTATTAGGGGTATGAGGTAACCTCTCTCTCTCTCTCTCTCTCTCCCTCCCTTCTATCTCTTGTAGGTCTCTGGTAAGGACAAGGGAGGGACTTTTACGAGACCCCCTCTAGTAGGAGAAGCAAATGGATCCCTACAAGAGGATCTTCTCTTCTCTCCACCAGAAAACAATGCCAATATGGCATCCCCTCGAACCTTAGGGCCTATTATAGAATGTATACTATATAGGAAATATTATAGGCACTACTCTAGTATTGTATTCTCTACCTTAACTATTGTATATTGCCCTACACATATAAATAGAAAAGGATTGACTAAACCAAAGGTCAAGCCTTCTAATTATTCTCAACTTGGTATCAAAACTTTTTGCCATCAGAACTTTTCTCTTCCTCTCCACCTTGCAGCCGACCTTCTCTCTCCCTCTCCTTAATGGAGTCTACTGCTACTGCCGCTGACTTCTCCCTCACCATCGGTGGTGCAGCCTAGTCAGCTAGCCATTTATAAGCTGCTATCGGTGGTGTTCTTCCACAGCAGCAATAACCTTCACTTGTAGAACACGTCAATGATTCCCCCTCACATGTTTTTATCGTTTCTCTATATATTATGGGAACACAAACTTTAGCTATCATTGCTCTATCTAACACCCACTAAGTTGTTTCATTAAAACTTACTAACACAAATGATCTCTTTTGATGAATGCAGATGAAGCTCTATCTTCTTGGTCAAGGTGTTTTTCACTTCGTTGACGGCTTACTGCCATGTCCCTCATCTTATGTTTCTGACGGTTCTGCTGGTTCTTCCTCTACAATCAGCCTTTTTTTTTGTTGGAAACAATAGGATCAATTTATTTTGAGTGTATTATTCTCCTCTCTCTCCGTAGACGTGTTGCATCTTATGGTAGATTGCCATACCTCGCAATGTGTTGGCGCACTTTTGAGAAAGCTCCTACATCTCTATATAATTCTCGCATCATGCAACTCCATGATTCCTTTCAAGATCTTCGGCAAGGTGACTCATCGATTAATATATACATGTAGCAAGGCAAATCGTTATTTAACGAATCGGTTGTTGTTGGCCGGAACATGTCTCTTGAAGATTTTTATCTATATGTGTTTCGTGGCCTTCGTGGTGAGTTTAAAGACTTGGTAACGAGTCTTATAACCAAAGCAGAACCGTTGTCGTATGCTGACTTTCACAACCACCTTTTTACCCATGAATTTCTGCATAAGAACTCCCTTCATTTCATGGATGCAAATCCCTTTGCTGTCTTCATCTTTGCTGCTGCAGCCACCACTACTGCCAACATCACAACCCTCTGCTCATCTTGCTCTGTCTCATCACAGCTTAAATTTCAGTCGTAACAGGGTGTGTTCTCGTGGCATCTGGCGTCCCAATAACAACCACTACAATCAACAGAACAGGTTCCAACCTGCTACTGACTGGAGGCCAAACAACTAGTAGCAGAACAGGCGTAACATAGGGGCCGGATAGTGGTCTGGATAACAGAATGTCCGCTGCAAACTGTGCTTCAATTTCAATCACACAGCTCCTCATTGTTCCTAGTTTCGCGGTAGTACCTAACAGCCCTCTGCTTACCTTGCTGTTGGGAATGTTTCTGCTGTGACTTGGTTCCCCGACACCGGTGCGAATCAACACGTCACACATGATCTTGCAACTCTGACCATTTTGCAACTTATCTTGGTAATGATCATTTGCATGTTGGTGATGGTATGAGCCTGGACATATCATATATTGGACATACCATGTTACATTCCTCAAAACGCATTTTTACATTATCTAATGTTCTTCATGTGCCTCATATTATCAAACCATTGTCATCTGTTCAACAATTCTATCGTGATAATCATGTTTATTTTGAATTTTATGCTTCTGTGTTTTATGTCAAGGATCTCATCACCAAGGAAGTTCTCCTTTCCGGTCAGAGTAATGATGGTCTCTATGTCCTATTCGAGTCTTCTGCCATGCCAATTCCTTAAGCTTTTTGGTCTATTTGCCTTTCCACGACTGTCAATCTATGACATCGTTATTTGGGTCATCCAACCCCTCGCATTTTAAATTTGTTAGTTTCTAACAATAAAATAGTATGTACTTCTAGATGTTCTCTTGCTCAGTGTCAAGCTTATCCATTAGACAAGTCGTCGCGTTTGTCGTTGCGACCTACGGGTTACAAAACTACTACCCCACATGATTTAATATTTAGTGATGTTTGGGGTTCTGCCCCTTTTTTTCTTTTGATGGCTTCCGTTACTTTGTTACATTTATCTATGCACATACCAAACATTTATCGTATTACCTCTTATTGCCAAATTTGATGTGTTTTCCATCTTTCATCATTTCCAAACACTTGTTGAGTGTCAGTTTTCACATAAGATTAAATCTATTCAAACTGATTGGGTGGTGAATATCGTAAGTTAAATCAATTATTTCAGACCATTGGTATTCATCATCGGTTAATCTGTCCTCATACTCATGAACAAAATGGCACCGTTGAGTGTCGTCATCGGCATATTGTCGAAATTGACCTCACTATTGAAGGTCAATGTAGTGTGTTGCTACCCAATTTTTGACCCATGTTTTTATAAAATTTTTTTTAAAAAGGGATTTATATGTGGCAATAACATAGAACATCAGGGCTAATATTGAGGAAGCAATGTGTCAAGGAGATAATTATTGAATCATATATAATTACTGCAATATAAAATACCATATATATATATATGATTTGATTCGTACTAGTTATGGAAAATAATCACTGCAATATAAGATACCATATATATAGGATTTGTTGATGCTGGTTATAGAAACAATCTCTGTAATAATTATTGCAATATTTCCTTAAATAACACGTGTAAAGATTTTTTTATATAAGTGAACCTTCAGCTATATGCAAAGGGGGGGAGAAAAATTTACAAGGGGGCAGAGAGATAAACAAAAATGAGAGGAAACACAGAAAAAAACCCTGCTCATCTTTAGCAAAGAAAACCCTAACCCTATTTCTTTAGCAAAGAAGCCGTAGCTCCTGCTCTTCTTTTAAAAAATAAAAACAACGAAGCAGCCACTCCATTTGAAGAAACTAAGGATCTCTCTCTGGCCATACACTGTCCCCTCTCCCTTTCACCAGAACCCCCATTCCCCTCTCGGCCGTTCCACCATCGCCATCTCTCCTCCAAAACGCAGCAGTTCCCTATCTCCATTCTTCCCTTGCAAAAGAACCCCATTAAAGCCACAACCCCTTTCTCCTCTTACCTATAGCCAACCGTTTTCCCCCGGACCCGTCATCTCCAACCATCCCAGCCTCCCTCAGCAGCCCTGGTTGTTACTCAAACCAGCTACCCATGTGCACTCACACCATCTTCCCTAAACCATGACCACCATCTCCTCCCGAACTAGTCTCCCTTGCAAAACCAGAGAACCCCATTAAAGCCACAACCCCTTTCTCCTTTTACCCATAGCCAACCATTTTCCCACGTTTCCCTACTCACAGCCCCGTGTCTTGCCCTCATCAGAATCTCCCTCTTTCGGCCAAGACCTCCCTTCCCATCTCCACTCCCCTCATTTCCCTTTCCTTTTGAAGTAAACCAGAAGACCCTGACTGCCGCCCCTCTGCTAAAGAAGAACACCAGAGAAACCCCTGGCCAAATATATAGAACAACCTCGTCTTCTCCACAGAACAACCTCGTCTTCTCCTGACCAGAGAACGGGCTGCGCCAGCCCTTCACTCTCCTTTCCTCTCCGCTGCTAACAGCAGCTCATTACGAAGAAGATGGAGAAATAAGAGAGGAGGCCGAAGGACAGTACAAAAGGAGTAGAAAACCGAGAATCCAAGGGCGCCGATCTTTTGCCATGCCAGTAGAAGACTTTCCTCCACCTGTGAACAAGACGACAACACTGTGAGCAGCAATAAGCAAGAGCAGCACATTATCAGGGATCCTTCCTCCCAAAGCGGCAAATAGCAGCAGTAACATGACAGCAAGATGTTTTTTTTTCCCAGCCTCTATTAAAGCCACATCAGAAACTCTCCTGCATGACAACAATTCTGTTTCTGTTGTGAGCAGCAGGCCGGATCTTCCTTCATGAGCAGCTAGCGCCCAGTCGTCTTAGCGCCATCGCCTTCGCTCGTCTTAGCGCCAAGTGAGTTTCTATGCATTCTTTTCACTTTGCATATTAATGGTTACTGTGCATGCTTTTGTTACTGTTCAAGTGAATTATAATTCACTTGAAAAATAACTAATGAGGCATTGTTTGCCCAGCTGGGTCCCTGGTTTGGGCCAGCGACCTGGCCAAGTCTGCTGGGTTCAGCCCAGCCACATGGGTCGAGTTGAACCCAGTCCAAAAAAATGAGTAATATCGTTGGTTTTCTCGTGTATTTAGTTTATGGTTTGTATTTTTTTTATTGTGGAAATACAAATCTGGTATTAAAATACCCGGTTTTCCATGAAATGTTGCAAAAACACACACGTCTGAAAAACAAAAAAAATATTTTCTTGTGTGTTGCATACGGCCAACACCCTAACATGTTTTGAACGTCTTTTTTATATAAAAAAACAAATATTTGAAGTTTTGAAAATTTGTTTTCGCATGGATTTCTTAAACACAATAAATATTATTTTCTTGCATTTTTGGATTTTACAACATGTTTGTAAAACTCCAAAGGGTATTGGCCAATATTCCAAAAATATAAAAAAATCTTATTTTGGGGGAATTCATCTATTATTCACCGCTAATATTTGGATAAAGAAATCCCTAACAGACGAATATCCAAAATATTATTGGGAATAATTTGTTGTTATTCATTGTTAATATTTGGATAAAGAAACCCTAAGTGGTAAATATCCAAAATAATTTTCTAGGAATGATAAGTCATTACACAACATTGAAAGAAGCCTCGATTATAATTGAGGACATTTCAATTTTTTTACTTCACGGTTTACGAGCCATGAGAGTACGAAACACTAAGGCAAAAATAGGTTTTTAAAGCGCCCTAGATTTCTAAATTTGTGTCCCTCCTCTTTGCGATTTACAAGTCGCTAACTCTTGAAATACCAAGGGAAAAATGAGCTTTTAAAGCACATGGAATCTCCTTGGATTTCTATCTTAATAAATTTATTTAGAATCAAATCTAGAAAAAACTGATGGGATTAAAAAACACCAACACCATAGCAATTATAAGACAAACCAAACACCAAGCAGCTTACCTTAGGTAGGGCGTACTAGGAGTGATAATACCTTCCCTTTACGTGACCAATCCCTTGCTTTAGAATCTTTGAAAGACCAGTTAGATGTCCTAGTGACCATAATACTATGTGGCGACTCCCTTTTACGTAAAAAAATAAAAGACCCCGAAATCAATCGAGGATCGCCGTGACGCCGCGCTCCGCTCGCGAGGGTGCGACATAGTGCACCATTATAATTTTGGAACTATTCTTTTAAATTATCGGTATATCTTATTAATCACATGCCTACTCTTGTTCTCCAAAATAAATCTTCGTTTGAGTGTTTGTTTCGTCAGACTCTTGATTTTAATTTTCTACGTACTTTTAGGTGTCTTTGTTTTCCCTTTTTGCGTCCTTATCATGCTCACAAATTGGATTTCTGTTCCTCTCCATGAGTGTGCTTAGGGTATAGCTCATCTCATCTTGGTTATCACTGTCTTGATGTAGCATCTCAACGTATTTATGTCTCCCGTTATGTTCGTTTTCATGAAAATTTCTTTTCTTTTGTGAATTTTAAACAGATAACACATACACCAGTACCCTCTACACAACCTACATACCTCCCACCCTTGAATTCTCCCCAACTTTTCAGCCTACTACTTCACAACCTTGCCAAACCAACACCCTTGTCCTACCATCTGCCGCACCCCAACAGACCCCCCCACTTGCCCACAGATTCTACAATCACTTCCTCGCCGCCCAACCTTGCCATACTATCATCATCTGCTTGTTTTTACAATGATCATTATATAGAAACATGTTCTCAATCAATAGATGTTCATGCTTCCAAGTCTGCCACTGCAAAATAGACCAGTTTTATAGCAGGTTCATTGATGTCTGTTATGCAGACCAGTCCCTCCACAGACTCTTCAGCCGGCCTACAACTCTGTGTAGATCTCTCCTCATATCCTCTCTAGCAACTTCCAAGTACAAGCTTGTCTCCTCCACGACCAGCTGCTTGTCAACATCAAATAGTGCTCCATCCTAGGCAACCAAAGATAACACTGTCCACAACAACAACTACCGCCTCTATTGCTTCAATTAATCAGGTAGTATCTCCTTCTACTCATGAACCGATTGTTTTTAATGATCCTAACAGGTATGAGGCGTGGCATAATGCTATATGCGAGGAAATTCAGGCCTTACGCACTAATAAAACTCGAACCTTGGTGTTGTTTCACTCTTTGATGAATATTATTGGTAGTCGGTGGTGTACAGGATTAAACACAGAGTTGATAGCAACATTGAGAGGTATAAGGTGCGCCTAGTTGCTAGAGGTTTCACTTAGTAAAAAGGTATTGATTACTTTGAAACCTCTAGTCTTGTTATCAAGTAGGCGACCGTCAGATTAGTCTTCTCCATTACGGTTTTGTATGATTGGCAAATTCATCAGCTTGATATCCATAATGATTTTCTCAATAACATTATTGACGAAGAGGTCTACATGAAACAACTTTCAGGTTTTGTTGATTCTACTCTCCCCTCTCATATGTGTAGATTGCATAAGTCTCTATATGGTTTAAAACAGGCTCCGCGGGCTTGGTACACTCGTCTGAATGATTTTTTGCAATCAATTGGTTTTCGCGCCTCTAAGTTGCATACCTCATTATTTATCTTCTTTGTTGGTATTAATATTTTTTTATCTTCTAGTCTATGCTGATGATATTTTGCTTACGGGTAGCAACTATCTTCTGCTTAAACGCCTCATACAGTTGATGAGCTCAGAATTTAAGCTTCGTAACTTAGGTACTGTTCATTATTTTTGGGTATTGAGGTTTAGTCTATTGGTATAGGTCTTATGCTACGATAACATAAATATACACTTGACATCCTCACTCGGGCTCGTATGATATCTTACAAACCTGTTGATACTCCTATCTCTACATCCAAAGTTATCATACTACCAGATCCTTTATTTTCTGATGCTACATGTTTTCGTCAAATTATGCGTGCTCTTAAATATCTCACTTTTTCGAGACTAGATATTTACTTTATTGTTAATAGAGTCTGTCAGTTTATGCATCCTCCTACATATTCTCTTTGGGTTGCCATGAAATGCATTTTGCGTTATCTTAAAGGTACGACAACACAAGACCTACATATTACTCGTAGTTCTTCCTTTGCATTACTTAGCTTTACAGATGCAAATTGGGCAGGTAGTATTGATGATAGAAAATCTATGGGTGATTATCTTGTGTTTTTTGGTCAGAAGCCGATTTCATGGAAATTAGGTAAGCAACGTACAATTGCTCGTTCCTCTACTGAAGCTGAGTACAAAGCCTTAGCAAATGGCACTGCCGAGGTTATCTGGCTTCGATATTTATCAACAGATCTTTAAATTCTATCTGTTTCCGCTTCTAACATTCAGTGTGATAATCTGGTGCCATTTATTTATTTGTGAATCTTGTTTTTCATGCTCGCACAAAACATGTTGACGTTGATTATCATTTTGTCCGAGATAGAGTTGCGAAGAAGGAGATTCAAATTCATTTTATTTCTTCTCAGGATCAACTTGCAAATGTCTTTACTAAGCCACTTCCTACTGCTTCATTTATTGCCTTTTGTTTCAAGCTTCAGGTCGATCCTTCACACTCAGCTTGAGGGGGCATATTATAGAATGTATACTATATAGAAAATATTATAGGCACTACTCTAGTATTGTATTCTCTATCTTAACTATTGTATATTGCCCTACACATATAAATAGAAAAGGATTGGCTAAACCAAAGGTCAAGCCTCCTAATTATTCTCAACTGGGCCTAATATGAGGGACCCATTTCCATTATTGCTCTTTTCATGTTCTGGCTGAAACCTAAACTCTATCAAGAGCTAGAGCACTTCTTTTTCTAGAAATAGGTTTGGTGTTTCTAGGCTCCATTAATTCTGGTTGAAAATGAAAGATCATTTAATTTTTTTAGGATGATTCATACAAGTTTGTCTGAGTCAAGGAAGACATAACTTGAGGTCTTTTCCACGAGAGTAGTTTTTTTTCTCTTTTTTTTTTTACTGATGAGACGAAGTAAAAGTAAAGGCAAAAGTAAAAACAACTAAGGTTATAAATAAAAGTTTTGTTTTTGCTCCACACCCTTACTGTTGGATGAAACATTTTTTTTGTGTCATCACATATCTCAAGAAGGCTACATAAGTGCTACATTGAGTGCTAGTCATCGAGAAGGCTATATAAGTGCTACATTGAGTACTAGTCATCGTTTCGTTCTCTGATTAGTACTTTAAAGTGCATTTTTATCAAGGTTTTATATCATCATTTTACACTTGAAGTATCAATAACTCCTTAACTAAAATTATGTTTTATAATAACAAGTCTGATAATATAAGATAGCTTTAATTTATGGTAAATGTTCATTTTAAATGCATGCCTATCACATAAATCAAAGGATTGATTGATGAGTTTAACCACTGAAATTGAGAAGACAAATGAGGGCTAAACTTAGAAAAGAGATGCTGGTTGAATTCAAATTGGAATACCATTCAGTTATTGGATCATAACTGGAGATGTAGAACTTGGATTTAAGTCTGGTTTATATGGATAGAAATCTAAGACATAGGCCTAAAAGTTTCATGAAGAGTCCAAGATTCAAAAGGACCGTTTTCAAGTTCAAATTGTAGCAACAACAGAGAAGTCGAAATCTGTCCTGCAGCCCAGACACTGCTTAGTATTCATCCCATAACTCAAGTTCTAGAAGTTCAAATGACCGTATTCTTGTTTTGTTGGAAAGTTGAGACAATTCCCCAGAACTTTCATGAAGAATATCTGTTCAAATTCTGATGTTAGCAATGATGTTTTCTGCAGACAAGACAATGATGGTTACCAAGTCAAGAGGTGACCACCCACTCAACAATTAGTCATCAAATCAATAGTTTTGAATTTTGGCCTATAAAAGGAGGCATTTGCCATGCATTTAGACATATTGGTTTTCAGATCAAGATCATGTTCTTGCTCTCTCTCTATATTTTTGTAATGCTTAAGTTTTGCTTTCATTAATCTCTTGTTTATGCATTTCATTTCCTTTATTATACTTATAAAATCATGTTCTCCTATTATTTATCTATGTTTCTCTTATTCATAATGTTCAGCTAAGTTTATTATGTCAAGGTGAAAAGGTTACATTAATAGTGTAAGAATAAGTATAGTATAAACTCAACATTGAATTTAATGTTTGATACTAACATGTTTTATATTTATTATCTTACTCACTCTTAATACCTTACTTGTTAAATGGTTAATCTAGATTTGTGTTGAACAACCCTTGGTACAACAAATACTTGGCACTTTCATAGCCCAACTGTATGGTATAACTGACACCTGTGCTATGAAAGGAACTTGATTTGTTGTTAACATAAGTTATCACCATGAATACCTGATAATAATTACAAGTATTGACATTACTCGAATAAGATAATTAATGTAATCATGTTAACAATTTATAATCTAGTGGAACCTCCTTTGTGTGTGGTTTCCAGTCAAGTAATACAAAGAGTTTATAATATACTTATTTGAAATACCATTAATGGATCCTCTAACCTTAACAATTCATCCTCTAACCATGACAATTTTTTTTTATCTTTGTTTAAATCCTTACATCATTATCACATCTCAAAGCTCTCTTCAAATCTTTTATTTATTTATAATTCTATATAGTTCACCTCCCTGTGGTTCGACCCCGGTCTTGCCCGGTTATTTATTACTTCGACACTCCTGCACTTGGGATAAGACATCAATCTTTTGATCATGTCAAGTTTTTAGTTTTAGAGCAATTTAACCCACCCTTCTATGATAAAAGCACAGGTAGATCTTCGTCATTACTAGCAAAAAAACCCCATTTTATCTATTTAGAGACTCTGATGATTAAATTAAAATCCATACAGGGAAAGATCAATTATCCCTTTAAAAAGGGTTATTTTTTAAAGATATAATAGTCATTGTAAGAGCAAAGGGAAAAAAATTAAACCTAGCACGGTCATTTCTTTTTCTTCCTTTTATAGCCCCCTATATGCTTTTCTTCCTTGTAGAGAAAATATCTTTGTCCCGTAACGATAAAATATTTTTGATCCACAGTCCTATCGAGATAAAATTTATCTACTCCATTAGGATAAAATATCTATAATTTACGTTCCAATCAAGATAAAATATCTATGATCGACAATCCTATCAATATATAATACCTATGTTCCATTAAAGAGCATCTAGGCTCGGCGCTTGACTGAACCCAGGGACGATGGGTTTGGAAACTCGCTAGATTTACAGGCATCTAGGCTTAGTGCTTGACTACGCCCAGGGACAATGGGTCATAACCCTTTCATGGTCAGCCCTTTGGAGAGCAGTTTCAAACAAACAAAAAAACATAATAAATAACGATCCTTCAGTAACCCCCCAAATCTTTGGATATTATACGTGAAGATTTTCAAAAGCCTCTGCACGTAGTAGGTGAGAACCCTTTTATCTTTCCCATAAGATCTTTATGCATCCCTCCTAGCACCATTTGGATCCTCAAGTCTAGGTAGATATCTTTGTACGGGTAAGAGGTTCGGTTTGGGGAACTAAACAACGACTAGCACTCAAATTTAGCACTTGTGTAGCCTTCTCGACATATGTGATGACACAAAAAAAAATGTTTCATCTGACGGTAGAGATGTAGGGATCTTTTATTTATAACCCTAGTCGTTTTTACCTTTGCCTATAATTTTACTTCATCTCATCAGTAAAAATAGAGAAAAAAGTTACTCTCGCAGAAAAGACTTCAAGTCATGTCTTCCTTGACCCGAGAAAAACTTGTACAAATCATCTTCAAAATTTTTTTAAAGGATCTTTCTTTTTCAACCAAAATTAATGGAGCCTAAAAACACCAAAACTAATGCAAGAAAGAGAAGTGCTCCAGCTTTTGACAAAAAGATCAGGTTTCAACCAAAACCTGAGAAGAGCAATAGTGGAAATGGGTCCCTCATATTAAGCACCAAGGTTTGAGGGGATGCCATATTGGCATTGTTTTCTGGTAGAGAGAAGAGAGGATCTTCTTGTAAGGATCCATCTTTTTCTCATATTAGAGGTGCTCAAGAGAGGGGATCCTGTAAAAATCCCTCCTATGTCCCTGCTAGAGACTCATAAGAGAGAGAGAGAGAGGTTACCTTTGACCCCTAGGGATGATGTCCCTAGTAACATTTGCATCATGAATGTGGAATTCATGGCTCGCCAACAACATGGTGAGTATGTTGCCTAGATGCCTCTCCTTGATGAGCATATCAACAAAATGATCCTGGGAAACTCTTAGAGTCTCTTAGAGATCACTACCCCCCTTTGCATGTACACGATGAGGTATTATTTCTCTCTCTGTGAATTTGTGAGGGATGTGTTTAGCTACTATCAGCTAAGGTTAGGCCAGCTACATCCTAACGGGTGGACATGCATGCCCCCTTTCGAAGACTTTTGTAGAATGGTTGGGCTTGAGCCCATTGTAAATGTCTTTAGGAGTTGCTACCATTTGGTTTTCAGCACCGATGACGACAATGACATGTGTTGGTTCTTCACCTTTACTAATAGAAGCAATATTATTATGAAGAACATGCTGACCAGGAAACCTAACCCTGCCAAGAAGTGGAGGGGTAGGTGGCTATTCATAAGATATATCAAGACAATCGATCATTGATTAGTACTTAAAAATGCATTCTCATTAAGGCTTTATATCATCATATTGCACTAAAGTATCATTAAATTCCCTAACTAAAACATGTTTTATAATAACAAGTCTGATAATATAATATATCTTTAATTCATGGTAAATGCTTATTTTGAATGCAGGTATATCTCACAATTCAAAGAATTGATTGATGTGATTAACTATTGAAATTAAGAAGACAAAGAAAGGGCTAAGAGAAGAGATGCTGGTTCAAACTAGAATACCATTCGGTTATTGGATCATAACTGGAGTTGTAGACCTTGAATTTAGGTTTGATTTATATGTATGGAAAACTAAGACATATACCTAAAACTTTCATGAGGATTCCAAGACTCAATTCTGCCATTTTCAAGTTCAAATCTTAGCAACAACTAAGAAGTCAGAATCTGTCCTGCAGCTCAGATACTGTTTGGTTTTTAGCTCATATCTTGAGTTCTAAAAGTCCAAATGAGCTCTGGGTTTTTTTGTTGGAAAGCTGAGACAATTGCCCACAACTTTCATGGTTTAATGGGCTCTAATTCTAATGTTAGCAATGACTTTTTAGCTAGTCAACAATATCAATAATCAGCCAATAATATCAATAACTAGCAGCCAACAATGTCAAACAATGTCAAAAACTAGCCACCAAATCAATGGTTGACCACCAACTTTTTCTTAGTCAACCAATCAATAGTTCTGAATTTTAGCCTATAAAAGGAGGCATTTACCATGTATTTAATCATCTTATTTTTCAAATCAAAATCATCTTCTTGCTTTCTCTCTTTGTAATGTTCAAGTTTTCTTTCATGCTATATTAATCTCTTGTTTATGCCTTTTCATTTCCTTTCGTATACTTAGTTAACTTATATCATAATCATGTTCTTATCTTGTTTATTTATGTTTTTCTTGTTCATTATGTTTAACTAAGTTAATTATGTCAAGGTGAAAAGGTTTCACTAGTCGTGTTAGAATAGGTATACTATAAACTCAACATGGACTTTAATGTTTATATCCAAGAAAGATTGTTATTAACATGTTTTATCTTTTTGTCTTACTAATTCTTAATACCTTGCTTGTTAAATGGTTAATCTAGATTTGTGTTGTATAACACTTGGTACATCAAATGCTTGATCCTTCATAGTCTTCGGCCGACATCGTTATTATGATAGGAACTTGATTTGTTGTTAACATAAGCTAGCAACATGAATGCCTGATGATATTTATAAGTATGGTGTTACTTAGATAAGATGATTAATATGATCATGTTAATACTTTATAATGAGCCGTTAACGATAAATCATCCGATTGGAACCTCCTTTGTGTGTGGTTTCCAGTTGAGTAATAAAAAGAGTTTATACTTTACTTATTTCTAATACTATTACCGGATCCTTCAACCTTGATAATTGTTTTTATCATTGTTTAGTCTTCACATTAGTCTTTTCATCTCAAAGTCCTCTTTAAATCATCATCATCATCATCATCATTATTATTTATAATTTATCCTAATTTAGGCCCCCAAACTTAATTTTTCACCAATTAAGCCCTTAAAAAAATTAATTTGATCAATTTAAAGTATAATTTAGTCCTTGCACTTAATTAAATCCTTCAATTGGACCCAAATTAATTCTTAAACATAATTAAAATTCAATTTGACCAATGATTAAATAAGTAGCCTATTAAAAATTTAATCATGTCCTTGGACTTAATTTTTATGCAAATTCATCCAATAATCATTTAATTTGACCTTGAATTTGTTATTTTTTCTCTATTTTTTGGCATAATGGGGTACAATTAGGTCTTGAATTTCCTCAAAATTACAGTTGTATTCCTCGACCTGCTTTCTTCGCTTCGCCATTTTTTATTTTATTTTATTCTTATTTTTATTTTGAAAAAAAGAAAGTTAAGGGAATAACCTAGAATTAGGTTTTGACACCAGCTTTCATCACCTCTGTCATCACCAATGGCTTGAGATGAGGACCTTGCAGGCAGACTCGATATGAAGCTCTTATGACTCATATCATCCTCTTCCAGCTATTAATCATGTAGGGACAAATGAATGTTAGATTCTGAAACACACCAAAAAAGAAGAAAACATGGCAAGATGACTATATACCTTGCAAATTGGCCTGATAACATCCCTTGGTCATTTTGTCTACTTCATAGTCAATTTTGGTTGAATCTAGTAGGATATAATTTTTCTCATCGTCCGAGCTTAGATGATGCTTGTTGTTTACCTCGTGGAGAGGAGTCTTCCAATAAGGGGAACAACCCCAGATTTGCTGCAGTCCTCCCTAATGATTAACACGATCAAAGAGTTGATGTCTTATCCCGAGTGCAGGAGTGTCGAAGTAATAAATAACCCAGCAAGACCGGGGTTGAACCACAGAGAGGTTAATTGTATAAATTATAGTTAACAGCAACACAATAACAACAACAACAACAACAACAACAACAACAACAACAATAATAATAATAATAATAAAGAAGAAGAAGAAGAAGTTGATGAGAACTTTGAGTTGCAAGATTAACGTAAGGATTAAACAATGATAACAACAAATGTCAAGGTTAGAGGATCCACTAATAGTACGTCAAACAAGTATAGTATAAACTCTTACTAATCAACTGGAAACCACACATAAAGGAGGTTCCACTCGGATTATAAATTGTTAACATGATTACATTAGTTATCTTATTCGAATAATGCTAATACTTGTAAATCTTGTCAGGCATTCATGATTATAACTTATGTTAACAACAAATCAAGTTCCTTTCATAGCTCAGGTGTCGGTTATACCATACAGTATGGGCTATGAAAGTGCCAAGTATTTGTTGTACCAAGTGTTAT
>Ga0325411_1003427_pt1 | contig 17878 bp, 8 predicted proteins | sample PopdelMetagenome_13_FD_206181 | JGI IMG/M metagenome (GOLD analysis project Ga0325411, IMG submission 206181) | Populus deltoides microbial communities from Bellville, Georgia, United States - Xylem-PdIQD-R4 | ecosystem: Host-associated > Plants > Phyllosphere > Stem > Wood/Secondary xylem...
TCCTTGAGGGTGCTAAAACTGAATTTGCAGGATTGCTGCTTAGATGACCTCTTGCCAGCTACATTGGTTTCTCTCGAGGTCTTATCGCTGAAATCTTTACGAGTTTATGGGGCCTTATTGGAGGCTTGGATATCTACCAACTGCCCATCACTTAAAAGGTTAAATCTTGAAGCTATTAAGATTATGGATGGTTTCCCCATCTCCTCTACTTCATCTCTTCAAGAGTTGACAATTCATAATTGCTATGTTAATCACATCTTGGGCTTCTGCAAGAATAGCATCAAGGGCTCGTCCCTTAAAAATGTAACCATATCTGATTGCATATTCAGAGAAGCTGAATTGTCCAAGATAAAAATTGCTTGTTCATCACTTGAAAATTTAACGCTCCGAGGGTGTGTCTTTGGATCCGGGTGCTTTTTTTCCATCGCTTGTCCGCTCCTTGAAAATTTAACAATCCATAAATGTTTTGTAGATGAATCTAATGGCATTGACATCAGACACTGTCCGTCTCTGATAAATCTGATGATAAGTCAGTGCACGTTGCAGTTACTGCATCTCAACATTCCCACTTCCTCCCTCAGAAAATTGTCGATTTTTGAATGCAGCAGTCAGTTTCCTATTAGTATTGCTGTTTCAGCTGAGCAGCTTCAAACTTTGTCATTGAAGTTGTATGGTTCTTGGTGGAAGGGTTCAGTATTTGAAATTCAACCACAGAAATTAATATGTTTACAAGAGGCGATTGTCGAATTCGTTGATCTTCAGTTCTTCATTACTGATAAAGACATCTGCAATTCTGTGTTAAGAGCAGTACAATACGCCCGAGTTTTGCAGTTAAGCATTCAAATTATTGAGGTAAATAATCACCTCCTTGATATGTTATTTCTTTTGATTAATTACAGACTTTCCCATTCTTCTGTGAAAATTTGATCGACATTGATAATAATAATAATGCAGGTTCTATCAGAAGAAGATCATGTTAAAATTTTATTTGAGAACTTGCTTGATTTGGTCATGGTATGTGACAAATTAGAGGCCTGCCAAATGATCGCAATGGCCTGCTTTCTCATGAGGGCTCCAAACCTAAGGACACTGACCATAAGATATGAACAGAAGTCTAGTGGAATTTCTGAAACCGATGTCAAAGAGGATGTAAGAATCTCCCTTTTTCTCACTAGCAAGTTTAGTCTTAGTTTTTAGCCCCTTGACTTCTTTTACATAATCTAATTTCTTTGTTTTGCAGCTTGCCAAGCTCTTGTCTTTGGCTGTGAAGAAGTATCAGTCGAAGCATGGGAATTCAGAAACCCTTTTGCTTGGTGATCAATTGATGAAACTGAAGCTATCTCTTCACAAAAATTAGAGTAAAACACTTTGGTACGTGCATCAGCTTAAGCATGCAGAACGAATAGAGCTAAAAACAATTCTTCATCAGAAATTAGTAGTGATAGTTCAAGCAAATTAACATTTCCTACTGATGCCTTGTGTTTTGTTCCTTTTGAAGGTTTTTGAAATGGTTTTTCAGCATCTATGTATGAAATAACCACTTATAAGGACTTCACTTCGAGAGCTTGTGGTTTGTCATTGATTCAAAAAGCAGCCCATATTTTCAAAAAAAAAAAACCACATTGAAGATTATTTGAGTTTCATAGGATAACATTGCAAAGTTTAACTAATAGGTACCCAAGTGAAACGCTGCAGAATCTACAGTGGCTGAAATGTGCCTTACAGACTGAATTATTTTAATACTTCTTAGTATCTGCACTTGAATTCTCTATCTGACTTCCACGACTCATAAAAGGATTACCAACAAGTCTGTTAAAACCTAGTAGTAAGCTGAAAGTTTCGTCTATTTTATAGCTGGAACTTGAAGTTTTGCTTATGTTTAAACAATCAGCCTACACATTTTTTTTTATTGTTGTTATATCAGAAGTTACTTCACGTATAGCTATACGTAAAATAGGCATTAGATTTGTTTTTGAATTTTATTGAATCTTTTTCGTGACTCTATGTCTTCAGCATTTTAGGTTGAGTAGTAATTTTATGATGTTAGGATAATTAATTAGTTATATTCTATTAGTTATTTATTTGGATTTATTTAAAAAAAATAGGCAGAAGTAAAAGAGAGAATGTGTGGATTTGATTTTCTTTTAATCTAGGTAAATATTTTCAGAATATAGCAAACAAAAATTAAGTTCCTTTTAATCTGGTAAATTTTTTAAACATGTAATCCCTATATACACACTGGTGCATTCCTAAAACATTAGTTATAATCTCTTACTTTTGAAAAATCAATAATTTTGATTTTAAAGGTCAGTATAGTAAGCTAAAAATCTGGCAAAAGTTGATGTAACTTCGAGACCCCATCGAATCTGCCTATCAACAGTACCTCTCTTAAATTTCTGGGTTTGGCATCCTTTTCCGCGTTACTGTTTCAGCTGAACAACTTCAAACTTTGTCAATTGTGGCGAGAAAGAAGATTTGAAGTTTAACCGCGGAATTTACTTTGAAAACCCTTTTTTTTTTCATCTTTACAACCAAACGCATTTCTGTCGCAGCTATTTTCATCTTGTATGTTCCGAAAAAGTAAGCAAATGCTACCTACAAGGTGTAACTATTAAGTTTCTTCACTTTGATTCTTTCTCTAACAAGAATAGCCGCAATGGAATGCTGAGAAGAGTAAGATATACTAAAGTATTACAGATGAGCGTAGATATTATGGAGGTAATTGATCATTTTTCTTGTGCCTTCTTTAACCTTTCTGTTGCTAGATCACATACTTCCTCCTGTTAAAAAATATGGCTGACTTGACGCGGGTTCTGTCAAAGAAAGATCACCTGCCAATTTTATTTGCTAACTTGCATGATTCTGTTGTGTTATGTGGCGCAATCTAGAGGCCTTCCAAATGATAACAATAGCCTGCTTTCTCATGGGAGTTCCAATCTGAGGACAGTAACAATAAGTTATAATCACAACCCTTGAAGAATTTTCTGAAGGTGATGTAAGAAACAAGGTATGTCTAAAATACTACTGCTTGGTGATCAATTTACGAGTAAATAAGCCTTTATTGTCTCAGGGAAGTTGCTATAGATGAATTTGATTTGCAAATGGTTTGTTGCCTCCGAAATGCAAGACATTTGGTTGCCTTCTCTGTTTCACGTAGCAATCTGTCCCTCTCTTTGTGCAACTGTGTCTGCTTTGTTAGTCAACTTCACAAATGCATACATGCAATTCACTCGTAGATTACAATGTTTCGTAGTGATGAACTTGATGCCTGCATATTGGAGCGCCAATTCGACCAAAATCTGCTTTAACAAAGCTGGATGGATTCTGGTCCCTAGTGGACAAAGCTACGATGTTTTCGGGAAGTTTATAGACATCCAAAAAACATAGCATAACATCTCTTGGACTAGAAAGGGGAAATGCATTTGTCGCCCATGATCGCTTTGTTCACAGCAATGAACACCTTTTCGTTATGATCGCCTTGTCCAGTGCCAATTCCAACATAAAGGTTCGGAACCAATCATCATTATGATTAGGCACATAACCTCTTAACACGCCTTCACCATGTTATCATGTACATGCAGTCCCTATATACTGGAGCATTAATCGTCAAACTGAAATGTCCTGTAGTGTTACGCTCTTTGCATTGCACTCACAGTTGAACCTTACAAACCCCTCCAGCAGGAGTTCTATCAAAAGAGTGCGGTTATCAAGGATCTTGACACACGATCATTCTTGAAGGACAACCAAAGATCATTCATGACCATTTTTTTCACAAACAAGATCAAATACAGAGATGACTTTATTAAGTTAATCTCTAAATGTAGATTTAGCTTCACAACACTCCAATGTTAGTGATTCCGAAGTTTGGTCAAGGCCAATTAATATATCCTCAAGAAACAGAATCCAAATTTGTTCAAGATGTTGTCAATGGATTCTAAGGTATTAAGCAGTGATCAACGATAGAGATTAAACGATGTAAGCAAATTCAAAATGCTATAGAAAGAGAAGAGAACTGAGTTGCAGCTGGGGAGGAAAATTCTATGATATTCAGTTTCTTTCTCATGACTGTCAGAAATTACTCTTCATTTTGAAAATAAAGAATTTCTCATGTTTCTTCACTTCATTGTGCATCCTCAAATGGTGGAACGTAACTGGCTAGAGATCATTTCTCTCTCTTCAGAATGTCACAGTTACTTTCTTTCATCCATGTATCCAGAGACAAACTACCGCAGAAATACAAAGCTACCTTTTTAAAGCTTTTGTTTCAGACAAGCTCCAAAAGGCTATGAAAAGAGTGGATTACCAAAATATCCAATTAAAGAACTACACATTAACAGCAGACATATCCACTTTCCTGGGAGGATGCACCACATTTTTGTTTCCAGGAAAGGCATTACGTGAGATGTCTACCAGGGCCTTGAAACTATATGGTTCGTGCATGGATATCTCTGATAAGACTTTTCTGTTCAGCTGAATGTTCTCCTTCATCAGCCCATGCATGAAGTTACCATAATTAACCTGATAGTGATAAATAAAAATATAGCAGAAGAAGAAACCGAAGATCAGTATCTCATCATGAAGAAGTTTCATTATAACAAGGAAAATATTTAAGTTGCGCTGCCCAAACATACATCAACATGATCCAAAATGATAAAGAAGAAGTCAATTGCACTTCATTTTTTCCTGGTTTGTGTTATATAATAAAAAAGAAAATAAAATAAAGTCAAAATCTAGAATAAGTAGATTAAAAGAAACCTGGATTCTAGAGATCATGGACACTTGTAATCATAAACCAGTTCCAAGTGATGTTCTAGCATCAAGGCACAACTGGACAAGTCCCATGCAAAGTACTGCATTCTATAAAACTCAAAATCCCCACAAAAACTGTTACTCGAAAAGTCCTGTGGTTTCTTTAACAATTAGGTCAGTTCATCTCACTTCCTAGTTCATATATCAGTGAATAGTAACCTATTTCACAATTCCATCCCTGGAGAACAGAATCATCCAACATGAGCTGCAATTCACACCATAGCAAACCACTAGCTCCAATGCTGAAATTCAAGTCTGAGAAAGGTATTTCTTTCATGTAGAAGTTTGCTTGTTCAAGTAAAGATTCAATAACCTCTAGGGCAAGGCAATGCAACAATCCACATGAGAAAACATAGCAACAAGTTCAGAAAACATAGAGCATGTCGAACACAAGGTACATTCCATATGGTAATAAATGGCCACATAAACATTGATTTCAGAAGCACTGGAATCTAATAACCTGTTCATCACATGACTCAAGAGTCAGTCTCAACACAAGTCAATAAAAATGGCAGGCAAAACACGATGAGCCACATCATTTCTCATTATGACAACTCTTACACAAAAATGAAAACAAATATGCAGCTCAACATGCATGTTTGGATCATTTCATCCAAAGCAAATGAAAGCCATCCTACTCCCCATTATTCTAATGTAGCTACCACATCAACCACTACAAAGCAGAGCCTTCAACTTTCTCCAAAACCACTTCTCTTTTATATGCTTCACTGCACTTTCAACTGCCCCTACGCATACATCAGACGAAAGAAAAAATTGCTCTGGACCAAAAAATTATTAGAAGGTTCTATACATGACCAAATCTTTGCTTGCACAACCGATTAAACTCTTTTCCTTCATCAATAGAAAGGATCTCTGCTAATGCAAACCACTGATCATCATAAAAACAATTCTCACACTATCAAGACTTTGATTACTTCCAATTTAACACTTATTAGCAAAGATTATGTCTTTGAAACACCAAACCTTGAGCTTTACATGCACTCCCCAAAAGAAATCATCAAGATAAAGACTTCTATTTTTATTTCAAAATTATATCAGAAGAAAAATAAAAAGGAGAGACTAGAATTCATCTGAGTTCACAGCTAAAAGCCTCAAAACAGCAACCTTTATATAAATGGCAATTCAAAATCTACATTTTCTAGCAATTACATCTCATTATTTTCAATTCAGACTGCCAATCAGTAATTCATTCAAGAAAATCAAAACCAAACAAAGGAAAATCAAGACTTCACCAAAAAAAAGAAGCACGACAACCCCAGAAAAGAACAGCCATTCATTCAATGACAAAAGAAAAACCCGCCAACAAGATGGGTAAAAAAAATAAAAAGAAAGAAAGAAAATAGACTTACACCATGTTGGCGGGTGCCAGCATTGATGCGTTGGATCCAAAGAGAGCGCATGTCCCTCTTCTTGTTGCGGCGATCTCTGTAAGAATACTGCAAGGCCTTCTCAACCCTTTCTCTTGCTATCCTTATACAGTTCTTTGCTCTTCCTCTAAACCCTTTTGCTAGTTTGAATATTTCCTTCTTGTTCATCTTTTCTTTTCGTCTTGTCAGTGATGTTGCTGGCTAGTATGATGTTGGAAATGGGTTTTTCTCACTCTTGTTTGTAGGGTTTTAGTTGATGGGTTGTTTTTAGGTCTTTTTATGATGGAGGGCTTAGCCTTTGGATTTATTGTAAATTTGGCATATGTTTTTAGAGTATTTACATCAATAGCCCATGTAAATTCCTTTAAATGTACATTTCATGACACGATGATATATTAAAAAATAATAATAAATAAATTCGCCGGAGTGCTAATTCTAAGATTTAAATCTAAAATATTGAGAAAAAGAAAAACATTGGCCAATTTAGAACTATTATAGAGCCTCACAATATAGCTCCTCTCTTCTTTTGCTTTTTTTTTTTTTTTAGCCTCCCATTTTTTTTCCCATTCTATCGTCATTTATTTTATTTTATTTTTGGATTTTTTAATAATTATCTTGTTATTTTTAGACTAGTCAAGTCAACTGAAATATATCAAAACAACTCTCACACGATTTAATTTTAAACTCAGACTAAATTGGGAGTCGGATTGAGATTTTTTTATGTCGATTTTATTCTTTTTTTTCCCTCAAATTCATCGTTAGACTTTTTTACTGGTCAATCAGGTTGCCTCTGAACTAACCAATGGTCAATCTAATTCTTTTTTTCTCAAATTCATCCTCAAACTTTTTTACTAGTAAGTTAAGTTGTTTCTGGACTAGCTAAAGTCAAAGTTAAAAAATTCTTCTCAACCTAAAAGCTTAAGTTGTTAGGTAAGATCTCAATATATGATTTATATAATTATATAACACATATCATCAAGTGTTTGAGTTTGAAACTTGCACAAGCCCACATCTTGTGCTTAATTTTTATTAAATAGAATGGATGTGATAATATTTGAACCCTTGATTGCTTGGTCAATAAGACTCTAATACCATGTCAAAAAATCATCTCAACCTAAAAGTTTAAGCTGTTAGGTGAGGCTCCAAAATATGATTTATATAATTCTCTAATAGCCAAGTTGTATGGTCACATCGAGACAACTCCCATACAATTTGATTTTAAACTCGTCCTAAATAATAAATTAGATCATGAGATTTTTTATGTCAATTTTATCCTTTTTTCTCAATTTCATTCTCTTATATTTTTTTTAGTTAGGTTGGATGTTCTTGGATCGACGATGTTGACTGGATCATATCAAGACAACTCTCACATAATTTAATTTTAAACATAGATTAGGAAATGAGTTAGATTAAGAGGTTTCAAGGTTGACTAGGTTTAATAAAAATATCAAATATAATTCTCTACGGTCTAAATATTTTTTGTTATACTAAAAAAAAATTTAACTCAACTTACAACCTAGTGTGAGTTGTAAACTAGTAATTTGTAAGTTAGGAATGGCAATCGTTATCTTGTCAATTTAGAATTAGAAAAAGTTAAATGGTGAATGGGAATCTAATAAATTATTAAAAAAGATATATTTAATAATTTTTTAATTTCTTATTAGACTTGAATAATAATCAATATAGTTTTTGAATTTGACTAAACTTAATATGTTATAATAAATATAATAGATAAGATAAAGTAAAGACTATACCAACCAGAGAGTTTCTACTAACTCTTATCAACTCTGAACAACATTTACATCATTTATGATAATTCTCTTTGAATAAAATTTCTTATAAGATAAATGAAGATAGACTCACATATGAGAAATGATATCCATATAAAAATCAATTTGATTTTAATGTATTTTTTTTTAGGATGTTAAAAAAAACTAATTTATCTGTAACATTTATATTATCTAACATGTCTCAACCCTTTAAAATCAGATAATATGGATATTACATATAATAGTGAATAAAAAAACTTAAAAAATTGATATTATTTGTTGGGTGGCAGGTCGAGATTTTTTAAACTCAGTCAATTCGTATACCCTATACAACACATTGACAGTGTAATCTTATATTTTAGAAAGTTCTTGGTATAAACACCATCTTTCTTTCTCTTTGTTTAATTTTTTTTTCACTTGCCGCTTAGCCTTCCATTCTCTTATCTCACTATCTTGTTGAGAATGGTAACCTTCTTCGACTATCATTTTAACAAACTAAAATCTTCAATCCCTTCTTCTCATCCTTATAATCAAAAGCCTCAACTTGATTTCGACAAACCTCCACCATATCTTTGTCAATCAAACCTTAAAAAAAATAACTGAAACTATAACTATAAGGTCACAAATCTAAGTCAATCAGTTCTTTACAAGAGACAAGATCGATTAACAACAACCTTTAACTCGTCTTTGAGACATTTCTTACAAGATTGATATGATGGTATTTGTGTATTGTTTCATCTTTGATTTTTGTTGTTGCTGTTATTGTGGATAAAGGGCTAGTGATAAGTTATATATGGATGGAAGATTATGAGTTTGTTTTAAAAGCAATTTGTCATGGGATCCACCATGCATGTCAAAGGAGAAAAAAAGCTTTCACATGACATATGCTCCTTTATTACTTAAAATTATATTGTCCAGTCACTTTTTTTTTCCAATTCATTACCAATGCCTTTTTTCTTTCTCTTTTGGTAGCTTAATTTACATTAAAAACAACGTTATAATATGACTATCATGTTCAAATGTCATTCAAATAGTTGATTGAGTGTTTTTAATGTTTTAGAATGTCACTTGAATGTCTTATAATGAATTTCATTGCATATAAAAACTACTTTAACTCTAAAAATCCAATCAATTAAGCTATACATTATGCATTGTGCATTGTTGGTCAATTTAATGGAGAAGGATAATGAGTTGAGTAAATCTAAATTGAAAAAAATATTTGGCAAATGAATTTGAAGATCGAAGTGATACTTCTTTTGATATTTTAATTGGATGTAAAGCTATTAGCTCCAAATATCCAATACTCCTTATGGTTGCAAGAGATGTCTTAGTTATTTCTATGTCTGTAGTTGCCTCCAAAATAACTTTTAGCATTGGGGGTTATGTGCTATATTTTTTTAGAAGTTCTTTGAATCCAACAACTGTTGAGCTCTCATATTTTATTTTATTTATCAAAATTGGATTCCTATTTCTCCATCATCAATAGATCTTTCACAAATGATAAATGATCTTGAAAAGTTAGAAAAACTAAAATTACATGTGTTTTAGACTATGTAGCTTTTATTTATATCATAAAGTTTTTAGATTAACTTGTTAAGTTATAATTAATTAAGATATTTTATTATCTTTCTTCTCTTTCAGAGTTTGCTGGTTTAGCCATGGATGTTGAAAGGTAATGAGTTATTTTGATAATTTGAGATGGTGAGTAAATGTTAAACCATTAGCTTTTGACTTTTTATTATTAAGTAATTGCTATAAACTTAAGTTAAGTTTATACATATGTGACACCTTTTTGGTTGCTTGTATAGGTTGTTAGAGGTATTATACTACTATGTGCTGTTGTTGTTATTTTATTATTGTTTTTTCTTGCTTTCAAATAGTTGACATTGGTTGATGTTCTTGTAAAAATTATAGAGTCGCGATAATTCAATTCAAGTTCATGTTCAGAACTTATTATGTTTTGTTGTGACTGAATTTTTTGTTATTCGAAACTTAATTTGTTGTTATATATTCTATCAATTATTTTTTTACAATTGATTCTTCTATTTTAGTCAACTGATTCAATTGATGTATTAAGTCTAAATTGTTTGTTATAGCTTATAATTGATTTTGGACTAATTTATTGAGTCCAAATCTTAGTTCTAATTAAGATCAACCCATAAAAAAAAATAACAATATATGCTTAACTCGTGAATATTTATAATATTCATAAAAAATTTAGCTCAACCTAATGTGTCCAACATGCCCAGATCCATTTATTTTTGAATAATTTGGGTTTATAATTTGTAAAACATCAAAAATTGAATTTGATACAATTATTAGTCCAAATCCAACTCAACTACTTTTTTATATTATAATAAACTTGAATCTATTCTTGCTAACCGATACTATCTAAGATTTTGTGGGGAAAAAGGCAAAATTTATTTAATTATGTCACCTAATTTTTTATTTCTAAATATATCGCAAGAAAAATTATTTCATTGTTTAATGCAAATAGTGATGTATCAACATATTTTAATACTCAATTTATATACTTGAAAGGCCCGTACATAAATGAGTTAAGCCTATTATGCCTAAAAGCTCAATAGAAGTCAAAGCCGTGAAACAAGGATCTGGCTTGTTCTCATACTTAACTCTTCTGGACCCAGCCATGCACTAGGTCCAAGTGCATGTAGGTCTGACAAGGTGTCAGACCTAACTCTCTTGACCTCAGTTATGCGCTAGGTCTAAACGCATATGAGTATGACAATGTGCTAAACTAAACTCCTTTAGGCCCGGCTACACGCTGAGCCCAGGCGCCTTTAGGCCTGGAAAGATGCTAGACCCAACATCCTTAGCTCTAGGATCATTCCAGGACTAAACATATAATTGGTCTCCTGTTAGGTCATAAGGATATCCCTACCAACCCTTAGCATATGATAACAAGGACTTAAGATCATCATCTCTCTACACCTTAGCCGTATAAAAGTTCTCTAAGAGCTAAATGTATTTCAATCAACACTAATGCTGATTATAAGGATTATTCTCATCAGCATTAATGTTATGTACGAGATAACTTGTGAAAATTTTCTATAGACAAGTAGTATTCTCATCAACATTAATATCGTGTAAAAAGATATTTTCTTCAAACATTATTGTTGATATAAGAGACTCCTTCCTTACTAGTATATTTAAAAGGAAAAGACTTTTGACCCCTCTAGCATAAACAAGAAGGTTCAAGGCATAAGAGCTATAAATACTCTTTAAATCACCTAAGTAAAGGGTTTTAAATCTCTATTCTCTATTGCATATTTATTTTTGGAATCTCTATTTAAAATATTACTGTATTTTCTCTCAAAAAGATACTTAAGTATCTAAGAATTTCTAAATTTACTAAAAGAGATCTTTTACAAGTATCAGGTCCACCAACCTTCTTAGCTAAAAAGAATGGATTAAATTGTCAGAACTAAAAAATTAACTAATTATTTAAAACATAAACCTTATCTCTTAGCAACTTGAATTTTTTGAAACAGATTCACTAACCAAATTTAAAGTAGAAAAAACATTTAATTATCTCCACTTAATAATTTAAACCTTAATCATCGAGGAACAACAATTTACCATCATAGTTCTCAATTTTTTTTGGAAAAACTCAATCTTCCTATCATGATCTAGAGACACTCTTTTAATGTATGAAAAAATAACTATTAATCTTGAGGAGTGCAATTGATTAAGTATTAAGTTTACTCTCCGGTAATTACCAGTTCAATTACCATAAATTTTAGAATCATTAAAAATTTATATAATTGTTAATTTAATAGCTTTAGAGATTAATCAACGTACGCTTTAAACTGACTTAGATATTCATGCGGAAAAAAAAAGATGGCTATTCAATTACTGCAAAAAAAGAAACGAAAAAAGAACGGCTTGTTTTCTCCGGAAATATAGCCAGGCCATGCTGGGTTTTTGCCACAGCCTGTAAGTTGTGACAACACCCTAAAATAAGGGGGGGAAAGTAGAGCTAAGTCTAAAATATAACCTTGTCAAGATTACAAGGACTTGTAAATGAATTGCCTTCCTAAACCAGTTTGATTCGGCCATGAAGATGTCGTAGATTTTGGGAGAAACACTTTGGTATTAAAGCAATCAAAATAATCTTTAAACAAACGTGGTTGGGCCCCATTTGTTTCTCTTTCAATTTCTCAGCAAGAACCCAACTTTTTCTTTTACCAGGTAATTTACCCTTTTGTTTTCTTTTGGTAAATTCTTGCATTCTATGAATTGTCTTCATGTAGTCATATGTTTGGCTTCTTCTTTATAATCATTTCTCAAAGCTTTCATCTCTATTGTCCTTTGAAGTGGATAAGACATTGTTTGTGTGTTTCATATGAACCTTTTTGACTAATAGGAACCTTCCTATACCATTTAGACACTTTCTGGGACATTATTTATATCTTAGGACTATCATTGAAACTTAATAAATAAGTCTTTAATTTTCTGCGGTTTTGTTTGGTGGGTGAGTACAATGCCTTTGTGGGATTATGGATCTCTTTCTCGCTTTAAGAATTTTAGAGGCTTCTTTCAGGTTAGTGTTTCTTTTCTGAAAAGGTTGTTTCTTTCTCTTTTGTTCTTAGCCTTTGGCTTTTAAATTGGAATATCTTATGTGGGTTTGCTTTGTTGTTTTTGATGTTGTTGACATCTTACTTGTATAGCAGAATGTGACTCCTTTGATTTTCTCTACCAACATAACAATATATGTAAGAGACATTTGTGTTGTAGTTCTTTGTGAAATCTGGTAGGTTTATTTGGACTTTTGTGGTGAGAGATGAGATCATTGTTGAAGAAGGATTTTAAAATTTGGGGTTTTAGAGTTTTGAGGGTAAAGAGGAAGTCTGTACTTATGTCTGCTGTGTCTGTGTTGAAATTTGAAACCTGCAATAAAAAGCAAATTAAAATTTAATGTAATGAAACCACTGAACAATGAAAGCATTGAACAACTAGAGCTAATTGCTATTCACTGCTATTAATCGGAGAGGATTCATACTTGGGCATTTATTTTATTCAATGTGGGTTATGGTTGTTAATTTGTTCGATAAAAAACAGCCATTAATGGAGGAGTATTAGATCTTGTAAGTCTCATTAGGTTTAATACATCATAAGTTGAATCTTCGTTTTGACCCATACATGCCTTACTTAGCATTCGGTTAATATTAATACATATAATTGAATTGTAGATTTGCTATATAGGCTTTAGTTGAGTAGTCAAAATAACAATTGAGAAGTGACTCTTTAAATTGGAGCATTGGGTTAATCTGCCTTCTCCAATTATTCTATGAAATGTTACATTTTTCCAGTAGTTTCCAGAAATCGTATCTTAGATCATTATTTTACAATGATGCAAAGTTGGAAGGCTTGAGAAAACAGGTGCACTGGATTTTCTCTATCACATGGCTTTTTTTTTTTTTTTTATTGCGGTTTAGCTCCAATCTCTAGTTTCTCATAGATGCTTCTGAATGAGTGTTTATGGTTAATCACTTTAGTTTTGGAGCTGGTTTCATGATGCTGGTGACGGGTGATTGTGCTAAGTTTAATAGTTCAATAAGAGGATAATGGAGGATAAGTATAACAGTTTTGTGCATGCCATGTGCCACCTCTTATTGTGATAAACTATCACGCATTTCAGATTAGGGAGGATAAGTGTAAGGGCTGTGCTTTTCTCCAGTGCTAATTCTGGATGCAGTTGTAAGACTCCTTGATGAGGGCAAGTATAGTGAGTGCATAGCAGTTGTTAATGTAGGCATTGAGCTGCCACATAGAATGACCATTAAAAGGATCAGAAGTTTTATTTTATCCAGTTTGTTGTGAACAATATTTAGTTGTATGGCATCTAAACATTGAGGACTTGCTAATAATGAAGGCCTGAAGTACTGATCTTCAGATTCTGAACCTGGGTTGCAAGTCTTAGTCGATGGTGCAGTTTGAAACAATGGAAGAAGCTCTATCATCCTTCATGAGAAGTCCTGTTGGCTGGTCCTTCAAGGTGTTAAGCAAAAAAGACTTTAAAATTCATTGGTTACTGTCAATAAGTTATGCCACAAAATAAATGGATACCAGTGTTTGGGATAATGCTTTCATGAAGAACATTATCTTGATGACATTTCTGCATAGCATTTTTTGGAGACAAGCAAGCAAGTATCACTGCATAGGGAACTAATTTTGCAGATTGGTGAGTGAATGGAATGCTGATGATCCAAGTATTGGATGGATAACGTCTTGTCATTTCTTATTTAGATGCTGTGATTAGTAGTTTAAACACTATATATAACATTTGATATAGGTGTGTTTTTTTTTTTTTTTTAATATGTACCGAGTCTACTGTTTGGGTTCTGATTAAAAGTTTGATAATTTTATATCTGAGGTTTTGGCCTGATATACACTGTATTAAACTTAATGAATTGTGTGACCACTGGGATCTTCATTTTTTTACCGAAATATTGGTTTGTTGGGGTTATCAAGGATACATCAATCAACAGGCTAGATATGACTGTGAATAATTGTCAGCCATTTTCGCTGATGACCTTCCAGTAATAGAGCACACGAATGAAGAGGTATAGTTGTTACTAATAGATCTTCATTGTGGTGTGAAGGCCTCTCTGCAATATGACAATGTGAAGTTTTGGGTTTGTGTTTACAAGGCTAGTGGCTCTATTTTTCTGGCTCTTTTTCTGAAAAAGTTGCTGAATTTAAGCTCTTTCATTATTATAATCACTATAAATTTCATGGTTATGGAGAGCCTCTTTATCAATTCGTTTTTGCTGTACCTATTTAAGCTTTATAATAGATGCTATTATGTAGTGCTATTTTCTGTTCAATTGTGAAGATAGTCCCTAGTCATTTTCTGTCGGTGCTGAGGTTCCTGTTTTATTCATTTTTAGTCCATAGATAAAAATATTTCAGTATCAACTGTCAAAATTCGTGATCTAGAATAGATAATTCCGCTGTAAGTGTATTTATGATATGTATCTTTAAGAAGTGATACTGCTGCATGCATAATTTGGGTTTCCTTCTTTATTCTTTGCTCTTTAATGCTTGTATGATTGATGACTTATGGAGCTCGAGTTGCATATGCATTGAGAAAGGTGCTTATACCTTTCTTGCATTCATAAACAGTAAAAGTAAGGCATAACATCAATAACTTTCCTTATAATTTTTACTGTTAATACCTGTTATCATATTTCACCAAACAGACCTTATGTTACTTTCCTAATGTCCCTTTATTTGGAGCTCAAAGTCTGATATTAGATTACTCTAAATGGTGACATGCATAAATGCAGTACAAGATGAGAGAGGTCCAAATGAGGGAGTTCCAGCTTGGTTATGGTGTACATACTGTGAGGTCCCATGGAGCTTCACTTGCAAAGACACACATGCATGATTGGCTTATACTTCTGCTTCTTGTGGTGATAGAGTTCATCCTCTATCTCACGCCTCCATTTTATCGATATGTTGGGAAAGATATGATGACAAATCTTAAATACCCTTTGTTAGATAATACAGTGCCTGTTTGGACTGTCCCAGTAAGTATTGTGGCTTCATTTGCTAAATAATAACATATGTTCCAAGGAAACCATGTGAGTAACAATAACATTGATGGGACCCTTTCTGTTTTCTGATGATTAGATATATGCTGTTCTCTTGCCTGTGGTGATATTCCTCTTTGTCTACTTTCGTAGGAGAGACATCTATGATCTTCATCATGCCATACTAGGTGATAACATCCTGCCTTCTACTTACCTTTTTATCTGTAAAAGATTTCTGTTATCCAATCTGCTGAAAAAATTCTCATGATGCTTTATGTGTGTTCACTATTGCAGGCCTCTTATTCTCCATTCTAGTGACAGCTGTCATTACTGATGCAATAAAAAATGCAGTTGGTCGGCCTCGACCTGATTTCTTTTGGCGTTGCTTTCCTGATGGAAAGGATGTATGCTTTTATGGACCTGCAGTTATTTATTACTTTCTACTGTGACGATTGATATAAGATCACCTCCTGTCCACATTTCATAACATGTGTGGTTACATAATTTAATACCTGAAACCTTATTGATCTACAGGTTTATGATCAGTTGGGAAATGTGATATGCAATGGTGAGGAAAGTGTCATAAAGGAAGGGCATAAGAGTTTTCCCAGTGGGCACACTTCATGTAAGTGTTCACCATTACAAATAATTTCTATACAAAACAATTAAAAAATTCTCGACCGCAAAGTTAATTTATGCCGAGTTATGATGAAATATTCTTATCTCTACACTGAAATATGGAAATTTTGGTTAGGGAAGCTGCAGAAATTGAACACCTAATACCAAAGCTATGCTGGTTCGATACTTTTTGGCAGTCATTTTAGCTTTGATTTGAGGAATAATGATTTTCAATTTCCAGGGTCCTTTGCTGGTCTGGGTTTCCTATCACTCTACTTGTCTGGAAAACTACAAGCGTTTGACCGTGAGGGCCATGTTGCAAAACTATGTATCATCTTCTTACCACTACTAGCTGCAAGTCTTGTTGCCATTTCCCGAGTGGATGACTACTGGCATCATTGGCAGGATGTCTTTGCAGGAGGTCTCTTAGGTGTGTTCCTTTTCATTGTTCATTTAGTCATCTAGATGAAACTTCCTCATTGTCTATTGGATGATTACCTTTGCTAACTATTGCAGAGGCATCTTTTGCAGGACTAGTAGTGGCAACATTTTGCTATTTGCAGTTCTTTCCTCCACCATATCATCCTCAAGGTATGTTTGTTGGCAAATTTTATATGGCTCCTTTAATTTTTGTTGAACATTAGAGTCCAGGAAGGATTTTGATTGGAACATTTCATATTCTTTGCTAGAGAATGATTAAGATTTAATTTTAAGCTTATTCGCCTTGTGCACGAATGTTATTTTGATTAGACATCTAGGCTACAACTAAAGATATCCAATTAATGTACTTAGCTTCTTAGAGCGTTCTTGCTATCATAGATGCAAGCTGCTGCTATTTTCTGGTTTTAGACCCATATACTCAAATCAGAGTAATGGAAGGGGGGCTATGTTCTTTGTGTCTAAGATTGTTATGAAGCTTCTAGTGCTGGAGCCAGATGCAGATTCTGATATCCAAAACATAGCTAATTCCCATGTTATTGTTGTTTTCTACGTGGAACTCAATTTAATCTAAAGGGAGCATGCAAAAGTTCAAGTTGCGTTCTGCTAAATGATTGTCTTGATTCTTTAGAAGTGTCAGTCATCAAATCTGATCACAACCTAAATGAATTGGTATTATGTTTTCTTCTCTGCGGTGACATGTTCATCTGACCTTCTGCATGCAGGTTGGGGACCTTATGCTTACTTTCGGGAACTCGAGGGGTCAGGTGCATATTCACAAGCAGCTGCTACTGTAAATCCACTCAATGCAGAGCCAATGGATTCACATGTTGAGAGCAAAGAAGATGATAATGATGGATTTTTGGGGCTGCATCTGGCACGTGACTCGACTATGCCTCTTGAAGATGTGGAATCTGGGAGGAGGTAATTACTGATAGATGCAAAATTATCAGCCAAAGTTTCTCCTTTACAAGAAAAACATCATGTCCTTGTACATCGTTCATGTGGTGTTCTGTTAGCTTGCTGCTTCTTGGCTTGTAGCAGGATTGGCCCTTCTGCTTTGTTTTGCCCTAACGAAACACATTCATTCATTAAACATAAACATATCACATACTAAATGTAAATTGGTCAAAATTACAAGTGATGAATACCTTTTAACTCCCTCTGGATTCTTGAATCAACAGCTTGCAGTGGCAAAAATTCATTTTACCTTTTGGGAATTCGAGTTTAGAAATTTAATTATATTTCCTTCTCAAAATATTTTTTACTTGAAAATATATTAAAATAATATATTTTT
>Ga0325411_1003430_pt1 | contig 17872 bp, 8 predicted proteins | sample PopdelMetagenome_13_FD_206181 | JGI IMG/M metagenome (GOLD analysis project Ga0325411, IMG submission 206181) | Populus deltoides microbial communities from Bellville, Georgia, United States - Xylem-PdIQD-R4 | ecosystem: Host-associated > Plants > Phyllosphere > Stem > Wood/Secondary xylem...
TATAAGTTTAATTATCAAACTAATTTGAATAAGAGTAGTGGTAGAAAATATATTTTTATATAAAAAAAAGATGAAATGTCATTATTGATGGCTTGTCATATGAATGAGAGAAATCACCAAAATTTATGGTATTTAGACACTAGTAGTAGCTATCATATAAGTTGAGATAAGTTAGTCTTTCTTTGACTTAGATGAATCTTATCAAGATTTTATGAAGTTTGGTAATGAATCTAAAGTTTTTGTTGTGGAAAAAGGAATGGTAGCACTCAAAACCAAGAAGAATATTGTCAATACTATATTCGATGTTTTCTTTATTCTAGAATTAAAAACAAATTTAATTAGCATTGATCAACTTCAAGGAAAAGGAAAAGGATTTATGTAATAAATGAAGTATGTAGAATTGAAGTTGACAATTTGAGCTTAATTGCTAAAGTTAACATGATCATGAATTAATTGTTTCCTTTATGTCTTCAAAATATTACTCAGTCATGTTTTTCTATGAGATTAAAGAAAGAAACACGATTATGGCTTTTTCATTATGAACATCTTAATTTTGGTGGATTAAAAATTCTACATCAAAAAAATATGGTGATGGGACTTCCTCGAATTATAACTCCTTAAGTTTGTAAAGAATATGTTGTTAGCAAATAATACAGAAATCAATTTCCATGAGGAAAATCATGGAGAGCGAGAAGTCATTGGAGCTTATTTGTTCTGATATTTATAGGCTAATAATTCTATTTTTTAATGAAGGTAAAATATACACAATCACCTTTATTGATGATTATCAGAAAATCCGAGTTCATTTTTTGCAAGAAAATTCAAAGCTTTTAAAGCCTATAAGAGGTATAAAACACTTATTGAGAATGAAGCTAACCAACCAATAAAAATTCTTTGAACGCATTGTAGTAGGGAGTATAACTTTTATGAATTTCTAGTCTTTGTGACACCTATGGAACAAAAAGGAAACTTGCTACAACTTATATGCCTAAACAAAATAGAGTTTACAAAAGAAAAAATTGTACTATTAGGGATATCGTGAAAAATCTTTTGACAAGGAGTGACCTATTAAAGAATTTTTAGCTTGAAATAGTAAATTGGAGCATTCATATTTTGAATAGAATCCCTACATTTTTTGTTCAAGATAAGACATCAGATGAAGCTTAGAGTGGATAAAGATCGACAATTAATCATCTTATAATTTTTAGATGCATTGTTTATACCCACATTTTGAAGCAAAAGAGGAAAAAACTTGATCACATGGGAGAAAAATTCATTTCTATTGGTATTAGTATATAATTATTCAAAAACTTATAAATTATATAATTCTTATGCACCAAGAAAATTATTATTAGTCGTTATGTTATTTTTAATGAAGCTTAATTTTGGACATGGAGTAATGATGGTGTTAGACATAATATTTTTATGGATTTAAATGGTAAGAATAATGAAAGAAGGGGAAATCCTATAAAGAAAGCTTCACAACTAGTAGATGATCATAGTACACCTAATTGTAATAGCTTGGCCCAACCTGTCATATATTGTCCGCTTTGGGCCTTACCGCCCTTACGGTTTTGTTTTTGGTGACGCGAGCCCATTTTTGAGCTTGACGCCCTAAAACGAGTATGACAAGTTGGTAACCAACACTCTTAATAAGGCCAACTACCACTCCCTCACCCGCCGACGTGGAATATTACAATCCATCCCCTTTAAGGATCCTGACGACCTCGTCGGCACAACCAGACAGACAATGAGGTCAGCTTTGATACCAAATGTAACAGCCCGGCCCAACATACCATATATTGTCCGCTTTGGGCCTTACCGCCCTCACGGTTTTGTTCCTGGTGACGCGAGTCCACTTTTGAGCTTGACACCCCAAAACGTGTATGACAAGTTAGCAACCAACACTCTTAATAATGCCAGCTACCACTCCTTCACCTGCCGATGTTGGATATTACATAATAGTCAAAGATCACAATGTATTAGATAAGGCCTCTATGGATGAGTGATTATGAGATAACTAAAATTGATCAATCTGATAATCCTTTTACTTATTTTGCTATATTATTAGATTATGATCCTATGACTTTTAAAGATGTTGTTAAAGGAAAAATGGTAAAAATGCTATGGATGATGAAATTGATGCCATTGAGAAAAACAACATATGGGAGATAACAAAGTTTCTAGAAGGAAAAAGGACCATTGGTTTAAATGGGTGTATAAGCAAAAATTAAAGGATAATGGTGAAATTGATAAATATAAAGCTCGATCGGTAGCTAAAGATTACAAGTAAGATTAAAATGTCAATTATAAAGAAGTTTTTACTTCGGTTGCAAGGCATGATATAATAAGATTAATTATTGCTTTGACAACTCAAAATTCATGGTTTATCTTCTAGTTAGATGTAAAGTCAACTTTTCTATATAAAGACTTTTAACAACAGGTATTTGTTGATTAACCTCCTGGTTATGTAAAATTTGATAACGAGTATAAGATATATAAGTTGAAAGACTTTTTATAGGCTAAAGCAAGCTCTAATAGCTTGGTATAGTCGTACAAATGCTTATTTTCTGAATGAAGGATTTAAAAGATGTCCACATGAGTATATACTTTTTTGTCAAAATTAAAGAAGAAGGAGAGATGCTTTTTGTATGCTTATATGTAGATGATTTGATCTATATTGGTAATGATAAGACCATGTTTGAGAAATTTAAAAGGTCCATGATGACTGAGTTTAATATGTATGATCTTGGAAAGTTACATTACTTTCTTGACTTTGAAGTGATTCAATCAAATGTCCGAATACTTATTTCTCAAAAGAATTATGTTCAAGAAATTGTAGAGAAGTTTAGAATGAAGAATTGCAATTTAGTGAGTACACCAACTGAGTTTGATTTAGAACTAAATAAGGATCATAAAGGAAATAAGGTTGATGACACATTTTACAAGTAAATTATAAGGAGTTTGATCTATTTGACATCAATAAGGCTAGATACATAGAAAATCCAACAGAATTTCATCTTCTAACTGTTAAAAGGATACTTCAATACTTATACTATAGAGAATGGATTGTTCTAAACAAAAAGAGAAAAAAATAGATTTGATTGACTTTACTAATAACAATTATGTAGGATATCAAAATGATAGAAAACACTTCAAGGTATGCTTTTAAGCTTGGTTCAAGACCTATTTCATGGTCTTTAAATAAGCAATCAATTATCATTTTATCAACCAAGAAAGTTGAATTTGTGGCTACAACTTCATGTGCATGTCAAGTGATATGGTTGAAGAAATTTCATGAATAACTTAATTTCAAGAGACAAGGGTCCATTGTATTTTTTTGTGACAAGAACTCAATAATTAAACTCTCTAAAAATCAAGTTCTATATAGTAAAACAAGCATATTGATGCGGAATTTTATTTTTTAAGAGTTCTCACAAAGGATGAGACCATTGAAATCATCAATTGCAAAAATAAAGATTAAGTTGCTGATATATTTATCTAGTCTCTCAAATTGAAATTATTTGTGAAGCTCAGGAGGAGATTACTTGGTGTTTATATTCAAAGAGACCTTATTTAGAAGAGAGTTTCTTATTGTTAAATTAAGTGTTAAAAACATGAGTTTAAGAGAAGGATTGTTAGATAAAGTTCTAAAGTATGTAGAAATCATTAATAAAAAAAGACTTATGTTAGACTAGTTAATTAAAATTATTGTTTAACTAGTTAGTTAAAATCTTTATTAAATTATGGCGAGAGGTTTTAATCCCCCTAATATATATATATATATATATATATATATATATATATATGCCAACGCATAATCTTAGAAAATCCAAATACTTAGCGTGTTTAATTTCCAACAAGTGCAAAGCATTTTCCTTCTAACACACAAATTTTAATGCGCTTTGCCAACATTGAGATCATCATAATATAATTGGCAGTGCGAAGCTAATCAAAGGGGCTAGTACCTGGTTTGTACTCACAATCACCAAAAAAGAGTAGTCCTTTGGATACGTAAGACGAAAACAAAAACTAAACTTGCCCACGTATAGTACACACCATATATTGCTATATATTGCAATGAAAATAATGACAATCACTATCAATTTTTTCACCCTTCAACAAGAAACTAGCAAAACCCCATTATAGTAAGTAATAAATTAACATAGCTGAATCATATATATATATATATATATATATATATATATATATATATATATATCCATGAATTTCTTTGTGCAACGATAAAAATGTTGCCGTTTTCTTATCGAACTTTATATGTTTTTTTTTGCTTTTTTGATTTGGTGAATTTAGGAACTCTCCGATGCTCAAGTAAATATCTTTTTGAGAGAAAAAACTAAGATATTTTAGAGTCTCTAAAAATAAATATGCAGTAGAGAATGAAGATTAATAACCTAGTGTTTAAAGGATTTATCGTATATTTATAACTCATGAGTCTTGTCGTGTTAAGGTGAGAAGGGACTAAAGTGTAATATCTTCCTCGTATTTTTAGTGAAGAAAAATATCTCTAACTTTATCAGAAGAAAAACAACGTTTGACGATAGATACTCAAAGATGCTAGGTCTGGTAACCTTTCTAGACCCATATATGATTGAGCTCAGTGTTTGGCTGAGCACAGGAATGCTGAGTTTGGTACCCTTGCTAGACTTATGTATGATTGGGCTCGTCACTTGGTTAAGTCTAATGATGCCAGGTCTGGTAGCCTTTCCAAACCCATGAATGATTGGGCTCAGCGTTTGGCCGATCCTAAAACACTGGGTTTGGTAGCTTTTCCAGACCCCTGCATATTTGGACTCAATGCTTAGTTATGCCCAAGGTCTGTTATGACCATCCATCCCTTGATTCTTCTCAACGAGGATCCAGGTAAAAAATATATAAGAAAAATACTGATCCATCAATTTACATACTACAATCATTTTTACATGTCACTTAATTATGTATTTACATTTGCAACTTACAACAATTATTGTTCCCCAAATTGATTGTTTCATAAACAAATTGATTGTTTCATCAATAGATTGAAATTAACAAAACACTAAAGGGTGTGATTAAATTACTCTAGTTACATCTATAAAATACTATTTGTTTTTTGTGTTTTTTTTCTTTTTTGTTTAGTTTTTTTTTCATCCTTCATTGTTAAGTTGTTTTAGGAATTATGCTTCATAATTGTTTTTAATTTTCTTTCTATTGGGTTATATATTAGTCTTATATATTTAGTTTTTTTTTTCAATTTCAACCTTCAACAATAGATTGGTTGGAAGTGGGGCTTCATAATTTTTTTTATTTGCTTTTTATGAATTTATCTCGATATCACTAACAAAATGCTAAAAGGTGTGGCTAAATGATTGTAGCCAATATGGCTAAATCATTGTAATCACACACATAAAACATTATTAATTAGAATTGTGTTTTGTGTTTTTTTTTTCAATTCATTATTAAACAACTCAATCCTCTTCTTTTTTATTTAGTTTTATCTTTCATTTCATCTTTCAATATTAAGTTGTTTTGGGAATTGTGCTTCATTTTTTTTCTATGGGGTTATATATTGGTATAATGAATTTTTTTCTCGATTTTAACCTTTAACATTATGAGCCTGTTTGGGAGTGCTTTTCAAAAGTGCTTCCGAAAAAATTTGAATTTTTTTTTGCTTTGAAGTAATATGTTTTTGATGTTTTTAAATCATTTTGATGCGCTGATCTTAAAAATAATTTTTAAAAAATAAAAAAAATATTATTGGCACACTTTTCTGAGTGAAAAGCACTTTGAAAGGCAACCACAACCACACTCCCAAACACCCTCTAAATCTGCTAAAAATAAGGCTTCATAAATTGTTTTTGATTTGCTTTATTGTGAATTTATTTAATCTCGCGACTTGGGTCGTGGGTTTAACTAGTTAACCCAGGTTGACTCGAGTCATTTTCTTAGGTTGTTTTTTCTAATTGATTTTTTTAAAATTCATCATTCAATATTGGGCTGGTTGGAAATTGAGCTTCCTAACTTCTTTTTTTTTATTTTCTTTCTATAAGGTTCTCTCAATCTCATATCCTAGATTGCGGGCTTAAAAGGTTAACTCGAAGTCATTTTTTATTGGGCCACTTTTTTCTAATTGATTTCTTTTCTGATTTTACCTCTCAACATTGAGTTGGTTAGGAATTGAGTTTCATAGTTTTTTTTCTTTCTTTCTATAGTGTTATCTCAATCTCATGACCCAGATCGCGAGTTTGGTAAGTGCACCCAAGTTGACTTTCTTAATTTTTTTCTTTTTTTAATCGAATATATTTTTTTAATTATAGAAAACATTAAAAGGTGTGGCAAAAACTCTACAGACTTTTGCAATGTAGACCAAAACACATTTTATTATGGATGCACTTTGCTAAATTTTCTCTTTTATTTCTTTTTTTGGTCATCAAACTTTTTTTTAGGGCGATTTCATCCTTTTACGGCCAAATTAAAGGTTAATTGCTTCATATTTGATGAGGTAGGGTACGATTGAAAAAAAGAAGACCAGAGTGAAAAAAGCAGAGAAAATAGATGGTAGTTTCAAAATTAGGTCAAAAAGTTTAATTTGGTCATCCTACTTTTCAAATCATAAACTTTCAATCACTTGATATTTTTAAAATTCAATTTTAGTTAAAAATTTCATTTTCTTTATTTTTTAGTTCTTGGTTTGAGAGATGATAGAGAAAATAGCCAGATTCCAATGATAGCGAGAAAAGACTTAGTTGAAACTGATTTTGACAAAAAAAAAGGTTTATTTTGGTGTGAATTGGTTACATTTGATGGATGGAGTTTGCATCGGTGTTCTTCACCCCTAACCTTGCCTAAGATGGTACATATGAGCTATATAATGTTTTTGGTTTTAGATTGATTTTGAGTTTTTAAATGGATTTTTGAGTTGTTTAAGGCCGTAGACGAGTTTATTAAGGTTAACAATGACATGAAAAATGAATTTTAGAAAAATAAAACAACCTAAATATCATTGAAAACTAGCCAACAGAGTTGTATGCATTATTATATTTTAAATTAAAGGCGGACAATATATCGTCCACCCTCTAATATTGTGAAAAAAAGGTTTGGTTCACAGGCAAGGCCTTTTTAATGGGCTTAACGTGTCGATAGGCCCACATACTTGACCTTTTTGTTTTCTTTTCATTTCATTTTTTATTTAAACCCCTTAAACTTAAAAAAAAAATGCATTATTTTTTTAATGTGTTTTGTTGTGTGACTTGAAAAAAATAACTTTTTTTTTAAACTAATATTTTAAAAAATTAGTGCTACTTTTTATTTCAATCCAACGCGCCACCCTTGTTTAATTTTTTTTAGAAAAATTTGTTGTATGATTTAAAAACATTCATATACAACTGGTTGATGTATAATTAAATAAAAATAATTTATGAAATAAATAATTTTTTAATATAATGGAGAGCATCATCTGAATCGCAAGTTTAACAGATTAACCTAGGTTAACACAAGTCTTCTTGTTTTTTTTTTTTTATCTTTTTCTAAACTTAATATTTTTATTTCTAATCTCGTCTTTTAATATTAAGTTGATTAAGAATTTGACATCATAATTTATTTCGGTTTGGTTTTTATGAGGTTATGATAGTCTGATAACCTAGATCGTAGATTTAACTGATTAACTCGTGTTTACCCAAGTTGACATAATATGATTTCATCTCAATACTTTTATAAAAACAAATCCTCTAGTATGTGTCATATGTGTCAGATTATGAATTCATAACTTATTTTTTTTCTAAAAAATAATTAACAATTACTTGACATTTTTTGTTATATTCAAAATTTTTTTTCCCATCATGCTTTATTTTGAGTGTTTTTTTAATGATTATTGGATTCAATAAGAAATTGATTTTAAGAAACATCATTATTCAACATAACTGGGTTCATTGCCCTTGTTGCGAGATCATATATCTTGACACATATCTATCTCTTAATTTTTTAATTTAGTATTTAATTATTGTTCATGACTTTTTTTTATATTGATTATCATATATAATTCTTGATTTATTTAATTAAAAGCATGAATAAGATTTTTTATTTGTGATTATAAGTTTTTCTTTGTGTAAAAAAAGTCATTGCAAACGATTGCATATTAATTTTTTTTAATTGAGAAAACAATTATTCAACACACGGTAGAGCATGAGTCAAATAGCTAGTTCACAAAAAACTAAAGGAAAACGGATTTTTACTATATCCCTTCTTCATTCAGATTGAATGAGAATTAGACTTCATGATTTGTTTCGGTTTGTTTTCTATAAGATTATCCCCAATTTATTTGAATTGAGTTGTTTTTGTATGTTCTTTTTTAATCAATTTTTTTTTATTTCATATGTCAAGACTAGGTTAATCGAGATTTAAGTTTCATAATTTGTTTCAATTTGCTTTCTATCACGTTATCTCGGTCTCACGACCAAGGTCATGGGTTTAGCAGGTTAACCTGAGTTGACTTGCTTTATTTTTTGGGTCTTTTTTGAATTGATTTTTTTTTTTCAGTTTCATCCTTCAACATTGAGTTTATTGAAAATCAAGCTTCATAATTTGTTTTGATTTACCTTTTATTAGGCCACCATGATCTCATGACTGGGCATACAGATTGGAACGTTAACCCAAGTTGACTCAAATCAATCCAATATGTTGTTGTTTCAATGTTTATTTAAAAAAATCTCATATTAAATATTTATTTTGACTTGTAATATGTTCTTACTAGTCATACAAGTTGCCTTTAGACCCGCAAAGATGACTAAGTTACATCGGATCAATTCCACACAATTTAATTTTTTTTTTACTAGAAAAATATTAGCAATACCTAGATATTTTTTTTTTCATTAAAAGTTTTTTCTCCAACCCATTAAACTCTATTTATTACAATAGTGTTTATGTTTATGTTTTTTTTTTTGCTTTTTTAGTTTAGTTTTTTCTTTTCAATTTCGCTCTTCAACAACTAAATCTTATTTTTTTTTATTTAGTTTTTTATATTTCATTCTTTAAATAGATTATTTTAAGAATCATCCTTCATTTTTGTTTTTTCAATTTTCATTTTGATGGATTATATGTTGGTCTCGTATATTTAGATTTTTTTTTCTTCTTGATTTCAATTTTCAACATTAAATATGTTGAAATTGGGTATTCATAATTATTTTTAATTTATTTTTTATATATTTATCTTGATCTCATGAACCAAGTCGTTGATATAATAAATTAATTCAGGTTGGCTCAAGTCGTTTTTTTGGGTCATTTTTTCTAATTGATTTTTTTTTTAATTTTATCCTTCAATATCTAGTTGGTTGGAAATTGAGTTTCGTATTTTCTTTTCTTTCTATGGGTTATTCTAATTTCATGAATCGAGTTTTGGTTTTGGGAGGTTGATTCAAGATGACCTTGTTCATTTTTTGGTCCTTTTTAATTTAATATGTTTAATTGGGATTTATAATTTTTTTATTTGTTTTCTATAATGTTGTTTCAATCTCATCATCTAGATCGTAGGTTTGACATGTTGACCCGGGTTGACTTGATACAATTTTTGGGTCCATTTCTAAATTGAATATTGTTTTTTTAATTTCACCATCCAACAGCTCAATCTTTTTCTTTTTTATTTAGTTTTTTTTTATTTTTATCCTTCAATATTAGATTTGTTTAGGAATTGAGATTCGTAATTTTTTTTTAATTTACTTTTTGTGAAGTTATCTTGGTTTCATGAATTTAATTTTTTTTCTTGAGTTCAAGCTTCGATATTGGATTTGTTGGAAATGGAGTTTTATAATTTTTTTATTCTCTTTTTATAAAGATATCTTAGTCTCATGATCTAAGTAGCGGGTTTAATAGGTTAGCTCATGTTGACTTGAGTTATTTTTTTCTTTTTTTTAATTGATTTTCTTTTTTATTTCATCCTTTAACATTAAGTTGGTTGAGATTGACCTTCATAATTTATTTTTTATTTACTTTATATGGTTATCCTAAGCGGATTTGGTAGGTTAACCTGAGTTTTTTTTGTGCTTTTTTAATTTCGTTTTTCAATTTAGTCCTTCAACATTGGGTTGATTAGAAATTGGCTTTCATAATTATTTTGATTTACCTTTTATAGTGTTATCATAGTCTTATGACCCAGGTAGCAAGTTTAACAGGTTAGCCCAAATTGACTTGAGTTATTATTATTTTTTCTTTTTTTTTTAATTGATTTTTCTTACTTCATCTACAACATTAAGTTGGTTGGAATTGGATTTTGTAATTTTTTTCAGTTCTTTTCTGTAGGGTTAACTTGAGCGGGTTTGATATGTTAACCCATATTTATTTGTCCTATTTTTAATTTAATGTTTTTTTTTAATTTCATCTTTTAACATTGAATTAATTAGAAATTAGCATTCATAATTATTTTGACTTACTGTTTATACAGTTGTCATAGTCTAGATTTTATAGATTAACATAGGGAGATTTAATATGTCATCGTCTCAATATTTAAAAAATATTGTCTAATATGTAATCGTATTAATATTTTTAAAAAATATCATTCAATATGCATGATATTTTAAATTTATAATTAAAATATTGTTAGAAAAAACATTACCAACACTGAGAAAAATAATTTATATTAAAACAATTAATTTAATTAGCATCGCAACACTAATCAATTTAATTTATTTGAACCAAAAATATTACTTGACTTGGTTAGCGTAGACAAATTAAACCACTGGCAATACACGATTGAGTACTTATAATATCTAGTAATTAGTATTAATACTGAGATTTAATTACTATACCAATTAATTAATTACACGGTTTGGTCTCTACACGAGCCCTATCGTATAATAATTTATCTCTGTTGTTTATGAGCTAATATGTAATTATTCACTGACTCGCTGGTGACAACGTGCTTACTTTACATGGGAAATATATATAATAATATTGGTTATTTTTTAATATTCTTTTCATCTATAAATATATTAAAATAATAATTTTTTATTATTTTTTAAAAATTATTTTTAATATTATTACATTAAAATCATTTAAAAACACTAATAAAAAATACAAAATAAATAACCTAATGTAGCTGGGCTGAAACTTATTTGTCTAGATGTTAGGGTATTAAAAGCGTATTAAAAGCGTATTTCGCAGTGTGGTTACTGGTATTTTTCATGCTAAAATACATGTTAATGTTTTTTTTTATTTTTTAAAAAAATTATTTTTGACATCAACACATCAAAATAATTTAAAACATACAAATCATATTAAATTTTTAAAAAAAAATTAAAATTTTTTAAAAAACTAGCAAAACGTGTTCTAAATCTAAAAAAACCTTTTGAAAAAGCTGAATAGAAATCTTGCTTTATATAATACTCGAGAGACGTACAAGGCACATAGAATCTAAAGCAATATAGGTGGACTCAGCTTCTAGACCTTGGTGGCATGAACTGGTGATATATAGTACCTTCAAACATCTTTCACGTAGCTTTTTAAGATATGATTAGCATACGAAAATTCTTGTTAATTGTAGCTTTAGATCTTATAATCATGTTTTCTCTCTAGGTTTGTGCAGCTAGCTAGCTAGCTAGCATACTACAACACGAAAAAAAAAAATAATATAAGATTAAAAACGAAAATAAAGTGTGCGAGCAACTTGTTGAATGGCTACAGTGGCCTACAAAGAAGGCCTTATAAAGGAATATTTCCAAAACGGGTAAAGTAAAGAAGTAGAGAAAAATCATGATAGATCGCTGCTTTGCCAAATTTATTAAAATTTCATTGCCTTTGATGCCATAAAAGAAGAACCAACCAAATGGGAGTGACTTGGTAATGGCCACAAATCACATGGTGATGCCAAGAGAATGAGTTTGTCGGCTCGCTTTTTAGGGCTTAGATTGGAAGGCTGGGTGATGTGTTACGCTTTGTGTTGATACACAAACATTTTGATCATGATCTATCATGTAGCTCGGAGAGGATATACACTAACATATAGTTGAAAACAAGACAAGATGGATCAAAAAGTGTAGACAACTCAAGATTAACAAAAGATAAAAATCACTTTGCTTTTTAGGGTATTATGATTCCAAACAATTCTCCATCGTTAACCAGTCTCACATCCCTTTTCATTGTTGTTTCCTCTTGCCTAACTAATGAAGAAAACAAAGAAAAAGAAGAAAGAAAAACGTAATGCTGCTCACCATCATAGTTATTTAGACTATGTTGAGTTACTTGTCCAATCCTAGATGCATATCAGTTTTGCTTATGCTTAGGTTAAAACTTTCAGCCCATCGTTTCTTGTCGCCGGTTAGGCTAGCCGGTGGGTCCTGGCCAGGCGAACACTCGCTTGACAACAAGTACATGAAGAAAAAGATCTCTCTCTTTTGGATTATGATTGCAGCCATATGGGAGGAGGGGGCCATATTTTTTTAGTTTACTTTTTTATTCTTTTTTTGAGCTTCATTACCATCGATTGAACATCATCCCACATTGAGCCTCCCTTTCTTACCCCATTTGATTTGTCTTTGAAAAAACATGGTGTGACAAATTAATAAAGATATAGGAGATTAATTTTGAAGATAGAGAGGGAAGGCAGGGGGGATGCTTGAGACCAAGTAAGGTGGGGAACATATTCATATGGAAGTTGAAAAATTAATTATATATTTATATATGCATAGGCAAGTAGGTTCATAACTGTGTTCCTCTCCTAAATAGGATTAGAGATTATCATATATTCCAATACAGTCTGGGGAGGCGCCGTGGACCATTCATGTTTAGAATTCAATGCCTGCTCTCTCTAGTTAGTGCAAGGAACGTGGAGATCGATACAAGCATTTTTTCTGCTATTTATTTGTATATTTTTCTTTTGGCTTATGTCTGTGTTCATGAGGTGGTGTTGGTAGATAGGAGCTTGGGAGATCATTGGTCCCATGAGCAAATGCATCTAAAAAGGGAGGTGGTGTGTCTTGTCCCCCTGAAATTGCCCCCCATGAAGAATGGAAAGGAGAGTGCATAATTATGTCTTGTTTTAGAAATTTTTGGCCCCCCCCTCCTCTTCTCTTTCTCGTGGAAGAGAGGTGGAAGAACATAAACACAGCTTTGAATATGCCCCCCCCCCCCCCCACATCATATCACCTCCTCAACTGGTTTATGGAAGACGGGCAGGCTTGGGTAAGAGGTATCTGGACAAGACCAAGTGCAATATTGAAATACCAAGATGACATGACAAGTAACATCTTGCCTTCTTCAAAGATGCATTCAAAGTTCAATTTAAAACCCTGCACTGAATCGTCCTCAATCCATGCCGAGCAGTTTTGGCTCCGAACTCTGTTCAAATACAATTATAGGTTGGGGCTGACTGGATAGTTATCATCTATATATTATTGTAAACCAAATGAGTCTAGGGTTCAAGACAGGCCCAATGGGGGGTGTGTGTGGGCGGGCCTGTAGAGATCCACTCTGGAATGAAAACTGCATGAAGATGTTAAAAGAAATATCATATCACACCTCTCATTATCATATAAATAGACAGGCTGATAATCCATATGGTGACAGAATTTTCCCCGATCATTCAATATGCAACCTGCAACTTGATGATGCCGACTTGAGTGTCATTGTCCTCACTAACAATCCTTTTTCGAAAGCAGCACTCAGATGAAACCGCACGAGCTTCTTCCTGGCTTTTTGAAAGCAAGTGTGGAAAGTGGCAAAACATTCAGAAAACATTTTGTAGATGGCAACCATGGCTAACAGCGTGCTTTCTTGTAGAACAAATTCCAACAATAAGCACATCTATTGATCTCCAGACAGTAGAATTTGAGCTTTAACTGGACAACTTCAATCACTTCAACTGCACTTGAAAAACATCGTGACAAGGAAGCTCCTTTTAACCCTATATTTTGAGGGTCAAAATAATCAATTCTCTAGAAGAGGGTTTATATATATATATAGACACACACACACGCATAAATCTAAAGCTCCGTAAATGCTAGAAACATAGAGCAATTCACTTCCTGCATGTCCATTTTTTAGGCTTAAACAAGACACTCGTAATAATGCTGCATGAACAAGACCAAAGCAAGGCCAGAATAGCAGCCACGGCTCGTTACAGCTTAATTCATTGCTCTTGCCTTTCTATTCATGCGTAAGGTACAAAATGGCCTACAAGATTCGCCTTTTTGTTTGTTTGCTCCAAATTCCCAGGGGAACTGTTGAACCAACCATCGTGAAAATGCTCACTCAAATATTGAAACATCCCCATTCCCACAGCATGAAGCATAAATGAAGTGTTTCTTTGGGAAACATGGTGCTTGGTTCCAAGCTTCCGAATTGTTTGAAAAGGTTAATTTCTGATTCAGTGAAATGTGATATTGATTGATTATAACATGGACAGCAACTTCTTAAGAAGCAGCTGCGACAAAATTACCAATTCCCTGCTTTATTTAGCAGAACTTAAAAAACAAAGCCTTGTGCCAGGAAAACTCACTCCCAGGCATTTCAGACAATAAATTAGTTATCCACATTTCAAGGTTCTTGAAGTTGGCCTTTCCTTGAATCTGCGTCACTGAAACTCTAAATGCCTTAACTATGCCATGTGAATTAAACTCCACTCCACTACATATCCTAAAACTACAAGCATTACCATGACAGACAAGACCCCTGGCAATGACTGAATTGTTACAGCTATTTCAGTACTTTGTATCAGGTCTGTTCACCTTGTCCGGATAATTTATTGTGAAATGGCATGGCACGAGGGGCTTCTCCCTGCAATTTTATCACACAAGCGTGATAAAACGGGCTGACGCACGATTAAACCTAAGAACATAAACATCTGGAGTCCCCTAGACACAGGCAACCCTCAAAATCAAAACACCTACAAACAAGGTAATAAAACTGAAAATACAGAAATCCAAAAAATAATTAAAACACATCGTGTAATAAGGGTTGATCATTGATTTTCACTCTGAGTTATTCAACAACCCCCCTCTCTTTCTCTGTTTTTGTTATAAAAAAACATAGCCAAGAAGTGACTATCTGAGCATCTCATGAGCACATGTCTACGCAAATCCACAGCCTGCCTTTCAGGTATTTGACTTCGCGATGCACGGCCCTTTGCTTGTCTAAATGACGATAAAACATCACTGGGTATCTCCAAATCACCAATACTTCCCAGAACTGATGATAACCAGAGTTCGGAAAAAAGAAAAGATAAGAAAGACTCAGCAGCCCTTTACTTAATTACAGTATCTACGTACAATAATCATAATCAAACTCTAATGTTGCACAAAACAATCATGTGATTATTTTTCAGTGGCTAAACAAGAAGCCAGTATTGGCCAATTACAGAATCACTAAACAAAACAAGAATCATATCCTTAAGCAACATGTTTGCTCATCTAGCAAAAAAAGCCAAGGATGTTTTTTCAATTTTTTTCGTTCGGAGCTCTGGTTTGATCTAGCGAGGCACTGCAAGGGGAATCTTCTAAGGGTTCAATGACCTCTTTCATCCTTTAAATATTCTGACAGGTTAATCCAGTCCTTTATCGATTTAATTTCATAATGTGGCCCTTCCATTCAAATCAAACGTCAAGATTGACCAAAACTGTTCAAGGTCCATACGCTCTGTAAAATCAACAACTCATCAACCCTCGTAGTGCTATGATTGATGATTTCGGGCTCTGCTACATTTGGCCTCATATATTATATTGCGAGAGGGTCTGAAAGGAACTGGGTTTTACCTGGAATACAACATGCATCATTCATTATACTGTGATAGTTTTCGTTTGTCTTCAGCGAGAAAAAATCTTCATTTTAACAATTATATTTTAAACAATGATTTTGTAAAAATTAAAATAATTTTCTTTTTATTCATGAAAATTTATATTTATACGTGTGTGTGTGTGTGTAGACAAATATATGAACGAAAATAAATGGAGAGATGGAGTGAAATTTCTGAGACTCACAATTCATTATCCAAGTCATTTTCTTTTGGGCACCACATTCAGTAGGCAACTGCTGAGAAGGCCTCGAAATTGAGTGCTGCCTAATTAGGATTTTGACAGATGCAATGTAATTTAGAGTTGGATTTACAAATTGAGCTTCGAACATTTGAGTTTGATGTAAGAAAGAGGGGCAAAAATTGTAGATTGATGGATGTATCTGTTTAAATTCTGGCCCATCAAAGGATCCACCAGCTCATTCAACCCGTCCTTGACCTATAGCCCAACAATAAGTCTCTCTCTCTTCTTCTTTTTTTTTTCCTTTCTTTTTTTATCAATGCACTATCCGAGATATTAAACTTGCCGTTTGGCTTGGATTTCGATTAAGGTTGATCAATATTAATCCATTTATTTTTATAAAAAAAATTTAAAATATTATTTTGATAAAAATTTTTAAAAACGTTTATAAATTTTGATCTCATTTTAACTAAATTGATTGATTATTAATCAAATCAAATCATTTTTTTTAAAATCTAAACTGATCTAGATATCAAATCACGATATATCAAATTTAAATTGATTTTTAAACTGCTTTAGATTTTATAATTATCACGATATTTTTTTATCTAAAAATTAAAGATTTTGATCTATTAATGATATTTTGTTTTTATTTTTTAGGAATTCTCTAAAGTTTGAATCTTTCATAGATCATATTGGATAATAAAGATATGAAATTGAATCATATTATTTGCCCATAAGTAGAAATGCAATTGACAAGACGCAATGGGTGATATAAAACTTTCCATTATAGGGTATGCATATTGAAGAGAGAACAAATAAGATGAGATTCATAACTTCTTCTTCTTCTTCTTTTGTCGTTTCGTTTGTGGTATCGTAACTTTCAAGGCTTTTAAATTTCAAGCTTTTCTTTTCTTGAGATTCTTCTGAACTTTTCCTTATCTCTCTTGATATAGAAATACCCAAAAAGAGAAGCGAAGAAAATAAATAAAAAGAAGAAGAAAATGAAAGTCTAGCAATGTAAACGAGGAGGACGACAGCTTGTTCTAGTCAAGAAGCGGCTTCAAAGTATTTATTTTTTGATACTAGAAATAAATTTAAAAAAATAAAATAAAAAAGGTCTTATTCTACTCTGATGTAAGCCCATAAAATACAGGCTTGACCCTTAACAAGTTACACAAAATTAGGCGACTAAATCCCTTAAGCAATGTCCTACGCTTTGATTTCTTTCTGTCACCAAGAAATTGTTTTTTCTTGAATCCACACACCTCGAAAGTTTTAATTTCTCGATTTACGGGACCCATTAGTGAGACCATCTATTTAGTATATGAGATTTTTGAGAAGTGAATTCAAAACAATATTCGATAAGATCATTAACATTATTCTACACAGCTTCACTTCATAGTTTATATTTCTTCAATACAATCTTCTTAGATTTTATATGATCTATGGGGTTGGGGGGCTTGTCTTTTTTAATTTTATTTTTCAGTTATTTGTAAGAAATATTAAATAAACTCAGCAAGAGTGCTTACCAAACATTTGTGTCGCTAAACAATAATGGGGCCAAAACACTCGGTTTTTTTAATTAACGTGAATATTCGGGTCAGCTTGTATATACTTTAACTAATTTTACGGGTTCTAAAATTAATGATCATGTAAATCTCCAGTGACTCTAAGGTTTGTGAGATTCGAATTAGTAACCTCTAGTAAACAAACTTAGAATCTGACCAGTTGAGTTATACCCCTTATAATTTCAAAAACTCGTTATTGATAGAAGGGTGATTATCCCCTTAAAAGATAAAAATTATAGGCGTAGGATACAAGTTTTTTTTTTGATTGAATTCTAACCTTCAAATGAAAAAAAGAAACATAATTTGAGAAAATAAAGCCCATTGACTTCAAAAATTTAGTGAGACAGACAA
>Ga0325411_1003435_pt1 | contig 17868 bp, 9 predicted proteins | sample PopdelMetagenome_13_FD_206181 | JGI IMG/M metagenome (GOLD analysis project Ga0325411, IMG submission 206181) | Populus deltoides microbial communities from Bellville, Georgia, United States - Xylem-PdIQD-R4 | ecosystem: Host-associated > Plants > Phyllosphere > Stem > Wood/Secondary xylem...
AAAAAATAAGTTAGAAGCCTGAATGCATGGCAAGCAATTTCAAGTATCGAGAATCCTACTAAATTAGTATTATTTTACTTTGGTTGATGCAATTTCCTTTGTATCTTTCTTTTGATTGGCGATGTACAAACCACTCGAGCTATATAATAAAAAATAGTAATTCTTGTGATAATAAATGGATTTTTATTTATAATGTTACTTTTAAAAATTTTGCTTTTAATATATTAAAAAATGATTTCAATTAAAAAATTAAACAGATATTATATTAAAGAACCATCCAAAAATTTTAAATAATAAATAAAATACTAAGAATGCAAGAAACATGATATAATAAAAAATTCCCGCTTGAAGCTTTAACATTTCTTCCATATAAAATTGTCAATTGATTGTGAATTATTCTATTCTAACATGCAAAAACAATTATTCAATCCACGTTTTGTTCCTAGCCTTCCATGCAAATTTTGTCCAAAACTTATTAATATTTTTTTTTCAAATTTATTAAAATAATAAGAAACAAATTCTTATAAATTAAAAGGTTGAATAAGAATGAAATTGAAAAAAAAATCTAATTTCATAAATTATCTCAAATAAAAACAATCAAAATAATGGAGATCAAATCTAAAGATAAAAAAATTAAAAGATAATGAAATTAAATCAATAATAATTACAATTTCATAAATTATTTCAAATAAAATAAGTAACAATAAAAAGAATGAGGATCAAATTTGATAGATAAAAAATTTCAATTAAAAAAATAATAAGAGAAAAGCAAATAACAATCATAAAATTAAATGAGGACCAAAATTAATATAAAAATCAAATTAAATCAAAATTTAAGGGATGAAATTGAAAAAAAAAGATTCAAAATAAAATATATAGCAATTAAAAGTTTGAGGACTAAATTTTTTTATAATAAGCAACTAATATGATATTTTTAAATTTTTCACAACTTCTGGAAAGTATTTTCCGTCCAAAATAAAAGGAAAACACTTTCCTGGAAACCAAACCAAATTTTTCTTTGATTGGAAAGTGTTTTTCGTTGATCAATTTTTCTAATGACAAACAAACACAAGAAAGTTTGGAAAGTGGTTTCTAAGAAACCACTTTTCGCCAAACAAATAAGGCCTTAATCGCAGTTTTCATCTTAATCGCAGTCTTATGGACCCACACCTACTAATTATGAATATTGAAAAATATAATATAAAGATGATTATGAAACAATTAAAATTAATTAAGAAGTCCCATAAAATCATTGGAGAAAATTATCAATATCAAATATATTATTATAATTTAATTTTGATTTGTTATCATAATTTTCTTTTTATTATTATTACAAATAAAAAACTAAATGGACTCGGTCTTTTACTGTAGTCCTAAACACAAAAAACTGTAGATTGAAACAGTGTAAATATAATTTTGTCATTGCCAAAAAAACTAATTAAGCCTGCAATTGGGGTAGAAATGTCTTTTCCATGGGATACATTCGTCATTGCAAAATTGATTGGGTATAAAATAATCTGAACATGTTTTTTATTAGAGTACAATGAATATTATGCCATCAAAAGCAAAAAAAAAAATTCTTTGAGTTAAGGGCTCTTTCGTCTTTTTAAAAAACTAAACAATAAAGTTACGGTTATGCCATTGAAAGAGAAAACAAATATACATGCATAAAGGAGCTTCTCCATCTTTTCTTTTTTAAAAAAAAAAAACAATAAAATAACATAATTAACTTTGCAATTTGAAAAAACAAAAGCTATATGCGAGAGTGTTTTGGTCCTTTTCGACTAATTTTGTTGTTATTTTTAGGTTTTGTCAGAGCGACTTGGTAATTTTAAGTTTTTAAATATTATTAAAAAAAATTAGTTGATGCACATTTCACACATTAGTGCTTCATGGCCTTCGCCCCATTCAAGTGGCACGTAAGGGACCATGAAGCGGTCAAAGTCTTGCTTCCACCGTGACGTTAGAAGCGACGCGTCGTCCTCTTTCAAGCGATATGGCATGTACTCATAGAGGAGGTCTGATTAGGCTGCAATAAAGAATTTTTTTTATTTCTTTTCTCTCATTTACTAGAAAAACGCACTTGAACTTCCAAAAAAAAATGGCGTCCTCCGGTTTGTAATTTTATCGATTTTGGTCCTCCTTTTAATTACTGTTTATTTAATTTTTGATGCTTTTTAAATTTGAATTTTTTCAATTTCATCATTGAGCATTTTATTCAATTTGATTTTTTATCCGATTTAGTCCTTCTACTTTTAAATTCTCTATTTTTGTGCTTTATACTTTTCTTAATCATTTTTTTTTTAATTTTGTCCCTTTTGATTTTACTGCATTTATTTTTTAAATTCATTTTTTGTCCCCATTCTTTTAATTCCTATATTCTTATTCTTTTCTTGATTTATCTTTTTTTTAATTTTGTCCATCAACATTTAATTTCATTTGGTTATGTTTATTCAATTTTAGTCCTTATTCTTTCAATAACTTTTTTTATACATATACTTTTCTTAGTTTTTTTTGTTTTTCAATTTATCCCCTGATTATTTTCTTTAATTTTTTTATATCATGTTCGATCTGGATTGTTTTGGTTTTAAATTGTTTTACAGTTGGATATTTTACTTTGTTATTTTTTCGTGGTTGCCTTTCAACAATGCAATCCTTTATTGAAAATTGATTATTATTTTCAAATTCATCATTTGATATTTGGTTATTAAACCCTTAACTTCATTTTTTTGTGCTTTTTTTTTTGTTGAATTATCATGATCTCATATCGCAGGTAATAAGTTAGTCAAATTAACCATGATTGCCTTAGATTTTTTCCCTTGTTTTTTTATGACTTTATATTTTTTAATTTCATCATTTTACATTAAATAATTTTTCCTTGAGCTTTGTTATTTTTTCGCTTCTCTTTCTGTTTCGTTATCTCGGGAGCGGGTTGGTCAAGCTAACCCGAGTTAGCTTGCATTTTCATTCACAATGTTTTTTTTATTTAACTTGGGTCTTTTTTGTTAGGCCTTTCTTTCAGATGTCTATTTTTTATCCCGATCTCATGTCGTGTGTGGTGGGTTAGTCGAGTTAACTCGACTTGATTCGAATTTTTCCCTATATTTTTTTTTTATTTTTTTTCAATTTCATCATTATACATTAAATTATTTTTCCTTGAGCTTTGTTATTTTTTCACTTTTCTTATTGTTTGGTTATTCCAAGAGCGGATTGGTAAAGTTAACTGGATTGCTCAATGTTTTTTTTTTGTTTAGTTATTTAATTTTGGTTTTTTTACTCGGTCATCCTTTTGAATTTTTTTTTTATCCCGATCTCATATCATGAGTTGTTGGTTTATCAAGTTACCCTGAGCTGACTCGAATTTTCTTCTTCGGCGTTGTATTTTTTGAAGTTTTTTTTTTTCCATCTTTGATATTAGGTTATTAGGCCTTAAACTTTACAATTTTCTTTCGTTTTTCTTTTGACGGGTTCTTTCGAGCTTATATCACAAGCTGCGTTTTAGTTAATTTAACCTGGGTTGTCTCGAATTATCGTCGCTTAAACATCTTTTTAGCATTGGAAAAAGTTTGGTAAGACTCACAGCGTAACATAGGCCACCTATCTAGTACAAAAATTAAAAAAAAAATTAATGTTTCACCATGAAAACAATGTGACCTCCAGAATGAACATTGTGGATTTGCACAATGTTTGTTTTTCCTATTTTTTTTCTTTGGTCATCTAGTTTTTTTCATTTTAAATTTCATCCTTTGATATTATGTTAATTGAGATTTAGAGTTGATGATTTATTTTGATTTTTCTTTTATGTGGCTAGAGTTATCTTGAAAAAACATGTTGGCATCAGGTTTGTTCTCAATTTCATGAGAAAGAACTCAATTTTGTTGTTTGCAAGAAATTGAAAGTGAGGGGACCAAAATTGAAACAAAGAAATAATGGTAGGATTATTTTAAAAAATTGGTGTCAATTTTGATCCCTTTTTTTTTTTCCAGCTTCGATCATTGATTTTTTTTCTTTTTAATTTGAACATTTAATGTTGGGTTGATTAGGGTTGGGTGATGATATTTTATTTTGATTTACTTTTTATGTGGTTCTTTTGATCTCAAAAATAGGACAAAATTTAGACAGTAGCCAAAATGGTCTCACCATTTTAGAAACGGCAAGGAAGTAACTAAAACGGTCCAACCTTTTAGAGAAACGGTCAGGCCGATTCTCAAACTAGTTTAGCCGTTTCTCAATTTCTAGAAATTTCCATAAACTCTTGGGGTTCTTTTAAACAATTCGACTGGTTTTAAAAGGATCTGATCGATTCTCAAAACGATCAGACTGATTATAAAATAGTTAACCGGTTCTTCTAATAGCTAGAAAACAGTGTCTAATAGCTAGTTTCTTTTCTAAACCTATAAATAGCCTTTTACTTGCCCAAAACAATTGTAAAACTCCTAAGACAAAAATCTAAGCATACTCCCTCTAAAAACAACTTATAACACTCTTGTTTCACTTGTAATCACCTAAAAAACAAAGTTAGGAGTGAATTGACAAAATCCTCCTATAGAACTTAATTGTTATTCTGATCAACTCTACTAAGAGAGTATATTGTGGAAAGTAAAAGTGACACTCTAAACACTTGGAGAAATCTCATAGAGACAAAATTATGAGTGGTTTAATACTTGTTATTCAACAAGTATTGGTGAAAGGTTTTCTAGTCTTTAGCCCATAAAAAGATTAGGGATAATAGCTTGATTTTAAGCCCGTGAAAGAATTGGGTTTGATCTTGCACTCGCAAAAAGATCGTCTAACAGTTTGGTCTCACCTGCTAAGAAGATCAGTGTGTAATTTTTGAACTTCTATAAATCTTAGTGCAATCTCTCTAAACTCTTAATTTTTAATTGTCATATTTATACTGTTTATTGCTTCCGTATTTAGTTGAGTGTTTATAATTGCATGCTATTTGGCAAAAAGTTTTTAATTTATAATTTTACCTTGTATACCTAATTCACCCCTCCTCTTAGGTGTCCGTGTTGCTTTAATCCTAGAAAAATAGTGTATAGGAAGGACGTATCACCTTTAATACATCTTACCTAAGATAATTTGCAATACTATTTGTCTGAAATAAACTAAGGTACTATTGTGTTTTTCTAATTGTTGGTTTTTCTATTGTTTAAAAACCAGTCCACCCATTAGAGTGGACCATGGTTTTATAAGTCAAACCTAGTCATTCTATAGTAAAAAAAAATATCTTTTTTAATATCAGAAATATACCTTATGTATGAGTTCATAATCTCAAATATTTAAAAGACGCAAAATAATTTTTTGTATTTGTAGAATGTAGGCCAAGTTTTCAAGGTTTTAATAAATTAGTTATTAAATCAAATATTCATAAAAAAAACAATTTTTTGATGATTTTTTAGTGTGCTAAATTATGCACTATGATTTATTTTTAAGAAATTTGGCCATATTTAAATCAAAATATTAAAATGTATTTTTTGAATAAAAAAAGAAGATTTTTTTTTGTTTTTGAATAATAAAAAAAAAGCTTATTTAATAATGGAAAAAATCTTAAATCTTAAATATAAGAATGTAAAAATGTGAAGGACCAAAAAAAGTTGCGAGATGGTCCCTTAAAGAAAATCAGAAATTAAATAGAAAAAATAAGGTAGTTGGCCAAGCAAATCAGCCGGGCTACAAAGGAACAAAGGCCTCGAAACTGTCAAGAAAAGCATGCTGCCCATGTTAAGGATAAATGGCTTTGCCCTTCTTGTTTCTAAAAGATCAGACAACACATTTAAAAAGAACTGCACCCGGTAACGTGATGCTGCAGTATAAGAAGAGTGATCAATGCCAGATGTAGCTTGAAATGAAAATACGCCGTGATACAAGGCTCCCACTCTCTCTCAAACAAAGGAAAACTGCCACATCCTAGATCGAAACCCCTGGAAACGTAACAATTTTCATTCATCCAGCAAACAATAGAAACCATCGATCTTTTTTGAAAAGAGAAACATTGCACTCCATTACAAAGAAAAGAAAAGGGGAAAAAAAAAAACTATATATGAACTACTGTCCTTTTATCAAGCAAGGAGTGTAGGATATTGTAGTGCGATTTTAAGCCAAAAAAAACAACGAAAGACGAGAATTGCATGCTTCACGGTATCAACACCGAAATAGCAAAAACATTGTTGACTAAAAGACAGTGAAGTGAAAAAGAAATCCTTACCTGTGGTGATGATGAAGATGGGTGAACTTGTTAGGAAATGTTACTGTGAAGCTGCAACGTGGAGCCGTTGAAGCTGCCTTTGAACCGAGAAAGCAATAATCTATGGAGCTGCACTGGTCTGGAACCTTGAGGGCTGATGCTCATGGGCGTGGAAGATTTCGCTGCTGCTCAGGAAGAAAGACTTCGCTGCTATTGAACCCTCAATTGAATCTGATTTTTTTGAAGCATTTCAATTTTATCCCTAGAATGTTTCAATCAGATCCTCCGGTACTAGGGCCTTGTTCACCTTGATCTTTGATTTTAGAATTTTTCAATTTAGTTCTTAATTAACCTTCATGCTTTAGATTTCTTTTAAATTGAACCTTTCATTTAATCAATTCTAGCATTTGAATACATGTGAATTTTTCACCTTGATCCTTTGTTTTAGAATTCTTCAATTTAACCCTCACTCAACATTAAATCTTTAAATTTCTTTCAATTAAACCCCTAATTATACTAATTTAGCCTTTTAAAGTTTTTTTTTTTGTGAACCTAATCTTTGTGAATTGATTTGAATTAGCCTTTCAAATTTGATTTTTCTTTAATTAAATTCTTGATTGAATCCATAAACCCCATTAGAAGTTTAATTAAGTCTTTAAAGTTAATTAATTGTTCTATTTTTTTTTCTAGATCTTCCAAACTTTTGCGAATTGATTTGAATTAGATATTCAAACTTGATTTTTCTTCAATTAAATCCTTGATTGAATCCATAAAACTCATTAGAAGTTTAATTAAGTCTTTAAACTTAATTAATTTTTTCTAGTTGATTTTCAAACTTATTTTTTCTTAAATAAGTCAATTAAACCTATTAAAAGTTTAAAAATCCTTAAACTTAATTAATTCTTTTAATTTGAGTAATGTTTGGATTTTAACCTCACTTTTCTTTCTATTAAGTCTTTCTTCATCCTTTTTTTTTGTCAAAATATCCTAGTATGGTTGTTCTTCTAGCATTTTGGTTTGTCGCAGCTTGGGGTCTTATCTCCTAGTATCCCAAAAATATTTTTTTAGATTTTAAATTTTTATTTTAAAAATATAAAATATAAAAAATTAATTTACCTTGAAATGAAATACCTATTCAGTTTAGTGTGATTGCACAACACTATAATGATGGGATAAACACAACAACACTTCTTGAAAGTGATGGATTTGAAACCTTCCTAGTGTGATAACATAACTCTCCTTGGAAGGGATGGATCTGAAGCATTCATAGTGCAATTGCACAACTCTCTATGGGTCCATCCCCTACGCCGTTTAGAAATGTTTTCTAAATAAAGGCGTAAACATGGGTCCGTCTCACTCGCTTCTTATAAATTTTTCTAAGTATAGACGTCGATATGGGTTTGTCATATTCGCCCCTTATCAATGTTTATGAGCATAGACGAAGACATGTATTCTCCCCAACTACTTAGAATTTTTCTAAGTATAAGACTTACCCTTTTCAGGTTTCTCTTAACCTTTAAGAAAATTTTCTAAGTATAGCCTCACCCTCTTTGGGTTTCAACTCTGCCTTTTAGAATTTTTTCTAAGTATAAGAGTCAACATAGGTATATCCCCTTTACCCCTAAAAATGTTTTATAAGTATGGGCTCCTCCTCCATGAGTTTCTTCATCTATTAGAAAAATTTTCTCAATATGGGTTTTTCTATAGTTCCCCTCTACATGCTTAGAAAATATTTTTCAACCATGGTATATGCCTTTACACACGGACTCTCTAGTATATTACTTGGGTTTGCACTCCTCTTTTCATACGAATAAAATTCAATAAACTTGTTGTACTGAGTATTTTTACAAAGTCTTTATGTATAAATATCACAAAAACTTGAGGGTTATTGATAAACCTAAATTTAATGAGCCTAAAAAACTCATTAAAGGCCCAAAAACCGACAGTATCAGGCAATGTGCCTGGACCCAGTCTCATTGGGCTTAACCTTAGAGAAGAGCCTATTCTCCATAGGTTTAGCTTTGAAAAGAGCTCAATATCCAAAGAATCAACTTAGAAAAAGAGTTCAACTCCAATAGGTTATGTAACAATCCCAACTGTTTGATTCTATCAACACTAAAAGATTCCGACATAGGCTTTTAATGTGAGGGTAATTTCTTTTTATTTGTAAAGAATTCTTCTAAAATTTTGGCAAAGTTTTCTTTGTATATAGAACGTTCCAAGTTATTGAATATTTCCAATTTACCCATTCAATCCATCACAACATGGTCTAACAGTTCTGAACTTTATTTCCATCATCAATACTCAACACCTCATACAATCCACACACACACACACACACACATATAGACACACACACGAATAAGATTAATATAAACATAGCCCATATATCATATTATAAAGTCTAAAAGGAAAAGGGATACTAACATGTAACGAGAGAAATTAAAACATAACATAAGTATTCTTAGAAGTTTTAAAAAGATTAATTACCGGATAACTAAGGAGTTCTGGTTCATATAATATATCAGAGTTTACATAACTAACGTACTACATGTTGAGCTAAGATTTTTATATACATCAAAGTTTACACAAAAAACATATTGCATGATCTAGTTAATAGTATTATGCTTAAGTTAAATTTTTACATAAGCTTAGCAAATCAAAGTCGTAAAAACTAATGAGCTCCCTGGATATTAGATGGACCTGTTACAAAAACAACTTAATAAGCATACAATTATATTGATAATAGAATTATAAATGATCATGTAATGAATACAAATAAAGCATAAGTTTTCTATTGGTTTCCTAGGTATTCTAATAACCAACTTATAAATTTCTCAGGAATCATCTAAAACCCAATTAGACATCATTTACGTATTCTTAATTTAATACTCTTATTTTCTTACATGAACCTAGTGACTTTGTTTAATTGGTTTTACTAGATCTTTAACTTTGCATAGTTCAACCTGGATAATTTTAGGTAATTATACTTATCAATATTTCCAGGTCATCCAAACACGGATACCCTTTACAAATCGAGCCTTATCGATTGTTTCCGGGCATCCTAATATGACGCCATTAACCGAAGCTAATCTTGTAATTTATTTCCCAGCAATCCTATCATGGATGCCATTAGCCTAAGCTAATCTTATAATTCATTTTCTGATAATTCTATCACGGATGTCATTAGTTGAAGCTAATCTTGTAATTCATTTCCTGACAATCCTATCACAGATGTTGTTAGCCAAAACTAATCTCATTAATACACCAGACTTTATTTATATTGAACATAACATTATTGTAATTGCATTCATCATGAAGATTTTAAATTGCATAAGTGTAAAGGAAAGGGAAACCATGCACCTGCTCCATTTGTCTCGTGACTTCCTCCAACAGAAGATCCAATCCTGGTCGCTTCTCCTGAATCACAAAAAAGTCTTTCGTCATGATTTATTCAAGTCAAATGTTATAGTCAATCCATATTCATTCATTATACATATGATACTTTCTATGCATGTTTATTCCCTCATCATAACATACATATACATATCAAGTATATTTTTAGAGTTATTATATCAACGTGAAAGTGTCTGCACGATTCAGTTTTGCATCAACGAGATTTCAATAACTATGACTTGGTTTTGTGTCAACAAAATTTCAGCATCTATTTCCGTCTAGACCCTTTTATATGTTTCTTTTGAATGTTGACATATGCATCTCCCGTGATTTGAAAAAAAATAATTTCAACATGAATCATTAGCATACCTAAAATCACTCATCTTTTGCACACATGTAAATCTGTCCATCAATTCACAATATGACCAGTCTGCAGTTTTTAATCCCTAAATGGAATTCTAGAGCTTTAATTCAAATGAGGCCAAATCCTAGTGAAATTTAACATATTTAAGTACAACTTTTATGTATAAGGTTGCCCAAACTTCTGTTATTCATCTATTCTAAAACTAGTTAGAAGTTAGGTAGTAAAATATGTCGTGTTACAAACAGCTTGTCCACTCAATGATATTTTGCCTATATCTAGAGTTCTATAACTCCAATTGAGAAAAGACCAGTGCCAAATGTTAACTAGCTCATTCCTCTACAACTTTTATATGAAAAGTTACAGAACTATGTATCATCTTCTTTGTCTAATAATAGTTTTAATTCTGATTACCAAAGTATCTTGTTATGAACAACTTGACCTCTTAATGGTATTTTGCCCATATCTAGAGTTCTATAACTCCAATTGAGGCAAGGCCTATGTAAAAGGTTAGGGAACACATTCCTCTACAACTTTTATATGAAAAGTTACAGCAATGTCTATCATCTTCTATGTCTAACAATAGTTTTAATTCTAATTACCAAACTGTCCTATTATGAACAACTTGACCTCTTAACGATATTTTACCCATATCTAGAGTTTTATAATTCCAATTGAGGCAATGGCAATGCCAATGCAAAATGTTAGCTAACTCATTCCTCTATAACTTTTATATGAAAAGTTACAACAATGTTTATCATCTTCTATATCTAATAATAGTTTTAGTTCTGATCACCAAACTGTCATGTTACGAACAACTTGACCTCTTAATGGTATTTTGCTCATATCTAGAGTTCTATAACTCCAATTGAGGCAAGGATAGTGCCAAATGTTAGCTAACGCATTCTTCTACAACTTTTATATGAAAAGTTACAGCAATTTTTATCATCTTCCATGTCAAATTGTAGTTGGAATTCCCATTACCAAAACTGTCCAGACTTGAATTCATGGATTTAGACACTATATCAAACATTTCCTATGCATCCTTTTAACATCTTAGGACTCCATTACGTATAAAAATCTATTAGGGACCAGCAATTGAAGTTCATTCCTTATCAAGACATCAAATCTTTTTTTTTTTAGCTCACACATTAATCTTAGAGCACTTGTTCAAGACCACAAATTGCCCAATAACTTGTAGTCAATCATTTTGGTTCTAAAAATTAATAATATAAAAACCCTAGATTGTCTCATTTAGGGTTTTCTTTTCTTGATCTCAAATCAAATCAAATCAAGGTAATAATAAAAGAGCAAGGTTTTGCTTACCACACTAATTTATCCAAGACTTGAGGGTGTTCTTTGATGATTTTTCTTCTTCTTCTTTGCTTTTCTTTCCCTTTTTGCTAATGTTCCAACCACTCTTTAAGACCCTTTAACACCATAATTTTATGGTTCTACATTATCCAAATCACTCTTCTCTCTTCTAAGTGTTTAATGTATATAACATGTAAGTTTTTGGTTGAGAAATGAGTACAAGAGAGGGAGGCCAATTCTTTTTCTTTCTTTTGTTGTGCTAGCCGAATGTGAGGGAGAAGAAAAAACATAATTTTTTTCTCAATGTATTTATACCCCTCATAAATGAGGGTAGGTCATGTTTGGTTAATGTCAAAAAAATTCCTAGTATCTGCACTTTTCTTTTATATACTTTGATCCTTCATCACACAATTGATTAGTATCTCCCCTAGGGCTCAGCCTAAGGGAAGAGACCAACATCATAGGCTAAGCTTAAGGAAAGAGCCCAACCCTTATGAACTCAGCCTTGGGAATAACCCAACCCCCAATGGGCTCAACCTAGAGGAAGAGCCCAACCCTCATGGATTCAGCTACATTTTGAATTTTACTCTCTTTATACCCTTAAATGTATAAAGTCCTCTAAGGGTCAACTATATTTCCATCAATATTAATATTGTGTAAGGGATAATGTATAAAAGTTTTTTATGGGCCTACCATATTTCTATCAACATTAATATTGTGTACATAATAGTGTATAAAAAATAAAAAATCTCACAATGACTTACCATATTTCCATCGAATTAATGTTTGTATAAGAAATATTTATCCCTTATTAATGCATATGTCATGGATATTTTCTCTCATTAATGCTTGTGTAAGAGATATTTATTTTTCATTAATATAATCAGGGTAAAATTACACTTTGGTCTCAACTCTTCACAAAAAAGTAAGACTCATGAGTTATAAATACTTCATGAATCCTTCAAACTCCAGGTTCACAATCTCTGTTCTCTGTTACACACACACACACACATAGATATATATTCCAAAGCATTTCTCTCTAACATATCATTGTTGTCGCTCTCTAAAAAAATACTTACTTGAACATAGTCCCCAAATCTACCAAAGGAAACCTTTCACAGGTATCAGCCTCTAGGTATCTTGACTTACCAAACACCAGCTACTTTGACTAAAAAAAATGAATCAGATTGTTAGAACTAAGGGATTAATTAATTATTCAACATATAAATTTTGTTTCTAAATTACTTAGATTTTTTAGGATATCATCATATTATGGAGTTTCAATTTTGTCAAATAAGCTCGTACCAAAATTTTCAATTGGATTAATCAAATACAGAATTGGAAAAAAGATAATTAATGTGGTTGTACGCAAAGGTAATGTTAAAGCTATGTGATGCGTAGTTATAAGAGACTGGTTTACGCATGTCTCGATTAATTTTTTGAGGTCTTGAAGTTAATGATTATATAAGCTTTCAGTAACCCTGAGATTTATAATATTCAAACTGATAATCTCTAAAAAAACAAACTCAAGATTTAACTAGTTATGCTACACCAGATATTTAGTTTTGCAATTTTAAGCATAGCGGTTATGTGACTTGAGCAGGATATGGGATGCACACTGCGTATTTCTCTTACTCTCGAGCACTTTCTGTGAGTTGAGAAGAATGAATTAGTCTCCAACTCTATAGCATGAGTCCGAGTATGAAAATGAATTAGTTTCCAACTACATCTATACTTCTTTAGTGTCAATTTAGTGAGCTATCTTAACTTTTATTTTATTTTATTTCTAATAAAGAAGATAGTTGGGGGCTCGAGAACTCTTAATAAGAGGGGGTTATTAATTTCAATTCAGCTATAGTTTATCGACGCTATTTTAACTTTTTAAAAGTTACTAGTAAGTGCACTTCCTCTTGTCTCTTAATTGTGACACCCTCGATCTTTGGCAAGACCAAATGGAGTATTGAAATTTTTTTTTGGGGATTTTAATACAATTAAATTTGACCCAACCCAAGTCAATTTGTACAAACAGAATAGGTTCAAAACAAGCCCAATTTAGTTTTAATCCTCCGATTCCTCACGACCAGCTATGTAATCGATCCTTCAAGCTTTTCAATCTAATTAATATATTGAGATTATATTATTTTTTAAAATGTTATTTTATTTAGAAATATATTAAAATAATATTTTTATTATTAAAATTTATTTTTGACATCAATATAATAATTTAAAATCATAAAAAAAAATAATTTAAAACAAAAATAATTTTTTGTTTTCAAAAATTCAATTTAAACACAAACAAAGACACTTTAAAGTGATATTAGTAAGACTAACAGGTAGTTTATGTTGATGTGCTATTTCATTTCAAACTTCCCAGTTAAATTATATACTGACATTAAATAGAGCATTAGACTACAAACAAACATACGAAGATCGTTTTGTCTCGTTACCATTAATATACCAAGATTAATTGCTTATTGGGTTTGTTTCAAGTGGAAGACTTTTATGGTTTTGTAATATTGAAATGGATTCCTTGCACCAGACACCGTAACCGTATTCATCACTCAGATTGCAGATTTGATGAATTAATTTAGTTAATTTTAATTTTTTTAATTAATTTTTTTTTAATTTTATTTTTTAACATTACATTTATTAGAAATTAAGTATCACAATTTATTTCGGTCTACTTTCTATGAAGTTATTATTATCTCATAACCCGGGTCACTAGCTTGACGGGTTGCTTTTCGTGTTTTTTTTTCAATTTTATCATTCAACATCAATTTGATTAAGAATATGGTTTCACAATTTTTTTTATTTTTTTTATTGAGTTATCTTGGTCTTGTGAACTAGGTTGCGAGTTTGGCAAGTTAAACCCATGTTGACTCGGGTTATTTTTTATTTACTTTTTAATTTTTTGTTTTTATTAAATTGTTTTTTTTTCAGTTTCATCCTTCAATATTGAGTTTACTAAAATTTGAGCTTCATAATTTTTTTTGATTTGCTTTCTATAGGGTTATCATGATCTCATGACTAACATGTGAATTTATAGGTTAATCCAAGTTGACTAGAATCGATCTAATATGTTGTTGTCTCAATATTTATTAAGGAAATCTTATCTTAAATATTTATTTTGAGTCACAATATATTTTTAATAATGACACTAAAAAATCCACTCCACCTTTTTCTCTCATTTTGAATAAACTTATGGACCATTTTCCCCCTAAAAAGCTGGTATTTTTAGTTTAATTGTACCCAAACCTCCACCTAACCCAACATTATGGTCCTAATACCTATAATTACCCCTCTAGCAAAACTTATCACCATATTTTCCCTTATAAACTGAAATTCCGTTATTGTCCAAAACATTCCTCATGTCCCATGGACACATCTTCAAAATCAACATCACTCATGTCCGCATTATCACTTACAAACTAATCTATATTAGTATCAACTCGCCTAACAACCCTCCTAACATTAAATTCTCTTTCCTCATGCCTAATTTGAATCCTACCATGATCATTAATATATTGCCTCTCCAACCTATCTCAAAATTCATTAGACATCCAATTCATCAACTAATTCATAGTGCGTAATTGAGTTACAATTTCATTGTCTTCTATTTGTGGTGCCATGTTGTTACTTGTCTCTGACATCTTTGAATCTGAAAATTGGTTATGTAACACCCTTAATATAATTTATGTCATATTCGTTGAAAAACAAGTGATTTTTTTTAAACATCATTATCCTTAACTATCGTAATAACACTTTAACCTTATTATTATTATTATTATTATTATTATTATTATTATTATTATTATAGCTATCAAAAATTCAACGGAGTCTCCTATGTAAATTAATCTTTCTAAGTGCTGACATCAACCAAAAACACAATTGAACATACATATTTATGATCCAACCATCTTGAACCTTCTTCACCATAATTCAATTACTTATTTTTCGGGGATTTACTTTCTCCCCTCCTATTAAAATTTTGTGAACAAAATTTAAATTTGTTACCTATTTCAGCGAATAAGTTTGGATATTTCCTTTTTATTTCTAACTTTTTTTCCTAGGTTTCTTCTTCCATCTGTGAATTCCTTCATAAAATTTTGACCAAGGCAACTTTCTTATTTTTTAGCTCTTTTTCACTTCTATCAAGTATCTTTATTGGTTTTACTTCTAAGGTCAAATCCTCCCTGACTTCTATTCGAATCTATGGAAAAAGTCTTTTAGGATCTATTTTTTCCTTTTAAAGTAAATATACATGAAACACATTGTGTATCTTTGATAAATGTGAGGGCAACACCAATCTATAAGAAATTGGTCTGATTCTCTACACCACTTCAAATGGATCAAAAAAATCTGGGTGTTAATTTGTCTTTCATTCCAAAACGAATGATATTTTTTCATGGAGCAACCATCAAGAATACTTGATCCCCAACTTCAAATTCCAATGATCGTCTTCTATTATCTCCTAAGCTCTTATGTCTATTCTGAGCCCCTTTCATTCTATCTTTAATCATTCTCACTTTTTCCATAGTCACCTGCATCAATTCAGACCCTAACAATTTTCTTTTTCCTACTTCCTCCTAACAAAGTGGTGTGCGACACATTCTTCCATATAAGACTTCATACGGCGCCATCCTAATTGTGGCTTAATAGTTGTTGTTATAAGTAAATTTAACCAATAGTAAATGATCCCCTTATTGTCCCTCAAACCCTAAGACGCATGATCTTAATAAATCTTCTAACACTTGTATTGTTCTCTTGAACTGTCCACCTGTTTGTGAGTGGAAGGTTGTGCTTAAATTCAATTTAGTCTCTAAATCCTGTTGCAAACTAGGCCACAACTTTGATGTAAATTGAGGAATCGATCCAATACTATGGATACTAAAATTCCATGAAACCGAACTACTTCACTCACATATAATTTTGCCAATTTATCTACTGAATCTGTCATTTTCATTGGTAAAAACATAGCAGAGTTGGTCAATCTGTCGACAATCACCCAAATTGCATCATTTTCCTTTTTACTCTTTAAAAGTCCAGACACAAAATTCATAGTAACATTTTCCCATTTCAATTCTGGAATTGGGAGGGGCTGTAGTTCTCTTGTTAGCATCTTATGCTATTTTGACCTGCTGACAAATAACACACTTAGCCACAGATTTGGCTATCTCCTTCTTCATCCCTAACCACCAATAATATTCCTTTAAATCTTTGAACATTTTTGTGCTCCTCGGATACATTAGAAACCATGATTCATATGCTTCTTTTAAAAAAAATTTCTTTCAAGTCTTTATCCTCTAGTACATAAACTCATTTCTTTATAGTAAGGGTTCCATCTTCCCTTAACCAAAATAAGGTCTCTTGTTTTAGCTTTATCTTCTTCATTCTTGTATCGTTCTTTTAAGCTTTTAGGATCTTATCCTACAGCATTGGTTGAGTTACAATTTGTGCTAGTAAAGATCCATTAAGTCCCACACCCATTCGTGGCTTTAATTACCCTAATTCTATCAGTTCTTTTACATTGTTAACTGTCATTCCACCAATCATTGCTTTGTTCTTTCTGCTTAAGGCTTATGCTGCAATATTTGCCTTTCCCGGGTGATAATCAATAACACAATTAAATCCTTAATCAATTCTTTCCACCTTCTTTGTCATATATTTAATTTCTATGTGACATAAAGTACTTCAAACTCGTATGGTCTGTAAAAATTTATACTTAGGATGTACATAGGTAATGTCTTCATATTCTTATTAAGGAGAATACTGTTGCGAACTCTAAATCATGCATTGAGTAGTTTACTTCATAAGGTTTTAACTGCCTTGAAGCATAAACAATTACCTTTCCATTTTGCATTAACACACATCCTAGTCCTTTGTTTGATGCATCATTGTATACTATAAATCCTTCTTGTCTTTCAGGTAATGTCAGTATTGGAGCAATGGTTAGGCTTTTCTTGAGTTCTTGAAAGCTTTTCTCACATGTCTTAGACCATTTAAACTTAACTTCCTTTCGAGTTAATTTGGTCATTGAAGAGACTACAGTTGAGAAGCTAACACAACCAAAAGATTGATGTCTTCTCCCAAGTGCAGGAGTGTCGAAGTAATAAATAACCCGGCAAGACTGGGGTCGAACCATAGGGAGGTTGATTATATAAATTATAAATAACAGTAACACAATAACAACAACAATAATAGTAATAATAATAGTACTAATAATAATAATAATAATAATAATAATAATAATAAAGAAGAAGAAGAAGAAGAAGAAGAAGTTGATGAGAACTTGATATGGAAGATTAACGTAAGGATTAAACAATGATAACAATAAATGTCAAGGTTAAAGGATCCACTAATGGTATTTCAAACAAGTATAGTATAAACTCTTATTATTCAATTGGAAACCACACACAAAAGAGGTTCCAATCAGATTATAAATTGTTAACATGATTACATTAGTTATCTTATTCGAATAATACTAATACTTGTAAATGTTGTCAGGCATTCATGATTATAACTTATGTTAACAACAAATCAAGTTCCTTTCATAGCTCAGGTGTCGGTTATACCATACAGTATGGGCTATGAAAGTGCCAAGTATTTG
>Ga0325411_1003436_pt1 | contig 17867 bp, 9 predicted proteins | sample PopdelMetagenome_13_FD_206181 | JGI IMG/M metagenome (GOLD analysis project Ga0325411, IMG submission 206181) | Populus deltoides microbial communities from Bellville, Georgia, United States - Xylem-PdIQD-R4 | ecosystem: Host-associated > Plants > Phyllosphere > Stem > Wood/Secondary xylem...
ATATATATATATATATATATCCACTTTTATAATCTCAACATGGCAAGCTTCCATCCTACACCCTTAATGCTCTGCTCAATCCTTATTACTTATATCCACTTTTGTTGGATGAGGGCTTGTGAAAGTATGGCTTTTCCTTCCTATAATGGCCAAATTATATTCAATTACATTTGTAGATTGCTTGTGGTAGGTATTACATTGTGAATCACTATAAAACATGTCTTTTGTCCTTACAGTATTTGCTTAAAACTGCTGGAAGTCAACGCAGAGGGAAAACTTCGTTTGTTGAGCACCGGACGTTCCTTCATCTTTACCATAGTTTCCACCGTCTGTGGATATTTCTTGTTATGATGTTTCAGGTTAGCATGTCAAAATCAAATTCTCATAGAAACTACTATCCTTCTCCTGCTGTGCATCTGAAAAGCTTCTCTGTTCATTTTGTTTATTTTCTTGCCATGCATTTGAAAGGTCTTTTCCTTTGCCTTTTAGATATAATTTTTGTTTATTGCAAATATCCACACCAGCGACTCCCCTCTTCTTCATTGTTGTGAATACTTTTTACTATGCATTGATGAAGTCTCTACTCATTAATAACTTGTTAGCTTGACTAGAATGTAGCATTCTCATGGCTGCAAGCATTTCTTTTCTGTTTCCAGGGACTCACTGTCATTGCTTTTAATGATGGAAAATTTAACTCCAAGACACTGCGGGAAATTCTAAGTCTTGGTCCAACATTTGCTGTGATGAAGTTTATTGAAAGTATGGTTCTCTGACGCATAAAATGATTTTCTCATTGTTATGCTGAACTAATTGTTAATTACTTACAGCTGTGAATCATCACAGATAAGAAATATAACTATTTTTTATATTGCAATTTCACGAGTAATCTGATTTTTGATGTTCATACTTTTTGATTTAGGTGTGCTGGATGTTATAATGATGTATGGGGCTTATTCTACATCAAGACGTCTGGCTGTGACTCGAATATTTCTTCGTTTTGTGTGGTTTTCTTGTGCTTCTGTCTTCTTAAGCTTCCTTTATGTGTATGTTCTCTTAAGCAAGCATTTATACTTGATATCATTTTCTGCATGCTTGTCATATGTGAATAACAAGCTACCTTTTATTCTTGTTGTTTTCTTCAAATACAGGAAAGCTCTCCAGGAAGAGAGTAAACAAAATTCAAATTCAGTTTTTCTCAGATTGTACATGATCGTTGTAGGCGTCTATGCTGGTGTCCAGTTTTTCATTAGTTTCCTCATGCGAATACCAGCTTGCCACCATATGACTAATCAGTGTGATCACTGGCCATTTATTCGCTTTGTAAAGTGGATGCGCCAGGTTTTTCTTTTACCTTTTCTTTTGGCCAAATTATTTCTTCTTTATGCTTGATTTTCCTTTTATGTGCTGGATTATATTTTTTGGTCCATGGTCAAAATGGTTACTGTCCTATGTCCTTGGATAGTTGTTCTTGTTAATATTTTAGGTGTATTTTAAAATTTAAATGTTGATTCATTGATTTTGTTTTTTGAAGGAACGCTATTATGTTGGGCGTGGCATGTATGAAAGGACTAGTGACTTCATTAAGTAATGTCTTCTACATCTCTGTTACTTTAACCTCTTCTCCACAAAATATTTTAATTCTCGCGTTGGACATTTGCTTCTGTTATGTTAGATTTTTGTCTCTGCTTTTTTTTTTGGTTTGTTCGCTGTTGTTGTACACTGATGATATAGGGATGATAGTTTGTCCATAATTTTATTGGCTTAATCTTGTCAAAACTAGCTTCCTTTTTGCCCAAAAGCAGGGGAAAAACAAATACCGGACTGACCACCTCACTTTAATGTCCTTTTAACATTGTTTCAAATAATAGCACAGTCATGATCTCTTCCATCATTTATACTGATAGCTTGAAGTGCAAATGCTCTGTTTTATGTTAATGGATTCATTTTGGGCTGCCTTTTGTGGCTTGACTGATTAGAATTGGCTCCTTAGATCTGTAATTGTGTAAAAAAGTCCAATATATGCATTGTGGACATTTTGAAGAACAATTAAGAAGAACTTATGAAAATCTAACATTTTCGCATAGAAGATGTAAAACATATATTATGCATTTTAAAAATTGAACAGCATTTCTCAATTGATTTACTAAAGAACAAATTTTAAATCCAAGGGATCTAATTCATCTTCATTGTTTTTATCTAAGTGCTTTCTGAATTTAAAGAAGATGAAATGAATTTTGAATCTTTAACAAGCAGGTACATGCTCTTTTGGTTGGTTGTTTTGAGCGGAAAGTTCTCATTTGCGTATTTCCTTCAGGTCAGTGAGATTTATATAACACCAGCCTTAATTTTGATGGAAGTTTCCTAAATTATATTTTAACCTTTTTTGTAGATCAAGCCCTTGGTGAAACCGACAAAGACAATTGTGAATATGACTGATAATCTGAAGTATTCTTGGCATGATCTTGTATCTAAAAGTAAGGTCGTTTGACAAAATTTTAAACGATAATTATGTTGTAAAATTTCTGTTTATTTTTTTTCCCATTGTGTTATATATTTGCATCAGTATTTTGCTCCCAAATATATGTGATATAATTTTGGTAACTATAAATTTATTCTGTTTATATTTTTATAGAACTTGAGAAGCCATTATTTGACTGTGTTCAATGCTTTGAGAAGCCATATTTTTGGAACTTTACAATTTCTTTTCCAACTTCTTATGTTTAAAAGCATTTTGCTAATAACCTGGTGGCATTTGGCTGATTTTTTTTATCACGTTATACTGTTTAAATGTTTCATTGTTGCCATGTTGTGGATTTGGAGATTTTTGCTAAAATGTCATTTTGATTCGCTGTAGGTTTTTTATAGTCTCCTTGGAATCGTAACATTTCAAAATTTTGCTGGATTTTTCCCAGCATTTCAATACCAGTGTAGCCTCTGTGGTTTTGTTTGGTGTTGCAACATTCTCTTTATTAATTTATGAATGCATAGCTCATTGGGAATTCTCTTTCATTGCAGATAATCATAATGCCTTGACAGTTGTTACCTTATGGGCTCCAGTGATTGCTGTAAGTTGCAATTCATACATACATGTTCTCACGCCTGCACATATTATGAATCTGTAATTGATTTTTTTGTTTCTTTCATTCATTCGAATTATTTGTCCCATAATTTTTCTGCTGGATGTACCTCAACAATCTGACAGTTGGAGTTTTTTTTTGCCCGCTACGTTTGAGTTACTGATATAGTGTGGGTAGCTTAAAAGGATAAGGTGGCTCTATTGTTCCCTGATGTGTTTCCAATTCGCTTTAGCCATATTGGCTGAATGGTTTCAGACATGCCTTTTATGCAAGGGGGTGTGGGAGGATGCAACATCTCAAATAGATGGGATATGGACAAACAACCTTGAAAATTATTGAGGCCTTTCTTATGATCATTAGTAAAATTAGAGCAAGATTACCGGAAAAAGCATCCTACATGAAGAAATTAAAATTCACATGCCTATTATAGTTCAATGACTCTTCTAAACCCTCTACTGCCATGCACCATTAGAGGCTATGAAAACTCTAAAACTCACAAGACAGAATTGATGGAATTTTCTAAAGAAGTGGAAGAAGAACTAGAGATACTCTAAAGTGCCAATTTCAGCTCAGTAAGTGGTGGTTGAATCCCTCAAAATGGTCGTCAGTAGTTTGTCTTATTCCAGACAGCATTCATCAAGCTTCATTGCTACCAACTTAGACGACGATATCATCATAACCACTACAACACTTTTGCAAAACTGCTGCAGCACCTTTGAAGCTACCCACCACTATTGTGATCAACATCATTACATCACCACCTAATTACCCCCTTTTTCATTATCACTACTGCTACTATTACTATGCTTTATATTTTTTTAAATAAAACATGTATCCTCACTCTTATCTACTTAATGATAAATAGTTTTTAAAAAACCAAAAATTGTAAAAAATTAGGGTTTGGTTTTTGTAAAACAGAAAACCTATTTTAAGAGTGCTTTTGAACACAAACTTTCTATATAAACTAGAGTTTGGTCAGTGCAAGTAGTTAACTTGCAAATTGTGTGATATCTGTTATTTGCTCAGCTAAATCAGAAGCTTTATTTTATTTAATACGTTTCCTGGTTTACGGACAGATTTATCTTTTGGATATCCATGTGTTCTATACCGTTATATCTGCTATTTGGGGATTCTTGCTTGGAGCAAAAGACCGCCTTGGGGAAGTAAGTGAATTTTTTTTTTGTATATTTGCTTTCTTCTTTTCATAAACATGGAAGCTAGATCCTTGTTGTTCTTATCTCATTTCTATTTAGCTAAAATTTTATTTTTCCTTTCCCTTTTCATTTCTCATTAGTCTTTGCATTTCTTTGGGTTATTATGTGTGCCTTAAGATTCATTATTATGCATGTAATAAATCCAGATTAGATCTTTGGAAGCTGTTCACAAACTTTTTGAGGACTTTCCTGGAGCTTTTATGAATAATCTTCATATCCCACTCCCCAAAAGGCATGGTTTTGTTAATTTTCTTTCCCACCCATTTACAAGATATTATGATCTCAATTGTTTTCCTCCTTGTTTTCATTATGTCTTTCATCTGAAAGCAATCTCTACTTTGCAGAAGTTCCCACAGCTCTTCAAGTCAGGTGAGTCATTTGACAATTTAGTTTCCTAAATAATGTTTTTGGTCATTTTTCTAGATAATTTATATCTTATACCATCATCTTCTTGAACTTCTATAACCTTTTTTTGGTGACCTAAAGGGGTTCAGGTATAAGGTAAATTACGAGAGCCCCTCTGAGGTGTTATAAAATTACACATCATCCAAAAGTTTAAATATTTGACAGAATTCCCTCCTTGTTTATGTAATTATTCCAAAAATCCCCTACTATACCCAAAATGCCCTCAATATTCTCAAAACCATTCCCTTTAACAAAATTAATTTTTTAAAAAAGAAGTGCATTTTGGGTACAGTGGGGATTTTGTAATATCTTCTAACTATTGGGTAGTCATGGTAATTTCATGATATCTCATGGAAGTTATTGTAATTTACCCTTTTATACTTTTATGAACTTTCACTGTGTGCTTGTTTTGTTCTGTATTTCAGAAAATGTTGTCTTATATCATTTTCTTTTTAATGATTTGTTGAAATTCAGTCGATAAACATGAATTCAATGTCTTGCTTTACTCAGCACTTAAAGGAGACTATATTTTTGCTGCTTGGTTCTAACACAAACACAATCTGCATTGCTCTGATTTTTTTTCCTATATTTTTTGTGCATCATTTAGTTTTGTGAATCATGAATGCGATAGGAATCTTAGATAACTCATTTTGGTGTGATGCAGGATGCCTTAGAGAAGAGAAAAAATGATGCTGTTATTTTCGGACCCTTTTGGAATGAGATCATTCGCAATTTAAGGGAAGAAGATTATGTCACCAATTTGTGAGTCCTTGAATATCACCTATTCATTGCAATCGTTCCATATCTTTTGTAGTTATTGATATTGCATGCTTCACACTGTACTGCAATGCTTGATAACAATGATTGTGCTTTATTGTTGTTCATTAATCTGGAGCCACTAGTTTTTATTCATCCTTTGTCAATTCCCTCTTGAACAACCATTCAATAATTTTTTTATTTATCCTGAGAAAGAAGTTTGCAATATACAACTTGGGGTTTGCCTTATAATTGTCATACTAAACTTTGAATCACCAAGTAATTTAAGCTTTGTGGTTAAATTGATTAACTTTATTTTTGAAAAAAATGCCCATTGAATCTAAACAAGAAATCAAGAATCTTTTATTTGATTTGATATTTTATCAAGGGACAGAGGAACCATGTAGGATTAGGGTGGTTAATAATTCTCAATAATAAATAGTAGATTGTTTTAAGGCCATGCTTTGAGGACACTATATTCTGTTGAATTTATGTTGTCTTTGTCCATGTTTCTCTTACTGTTTTTCTAAGTCATAGTGGATTTTTAATGTCTCTTTACAAGCTCTTCAGGTTCTGCTCTACTCCTAGCAGATTGTTCTGATGATTATCATATCTCTGCTATCTCATTGCAGAGAAATGGAGTTGCTTCTGATGCCTAAAAATTCTGGGAACCTTCCCTTGGTTCAGTGGCCCCTTTTTCTTCTTGCCAGCAAGGTCATCTTGGGGCCTCCAGCTTTATATTTCTTGTCTCATCTCCATATCTTTTGATGATTTTTTTTTCCTGTTTCCGGAGATTCTTGAACAACATGATCTTAATTTTTCCTTGTATTTGTTTATGTTTTTTGTAGATTTTTTTGGCTAAAGATATGGTGGAGGGTAGTGATTCACAAGCAGAGCTGTGGGAACGGATTTCAAGAGATGACTATATGAAGTATGCCGTTGAGGAGGGCTACCATGCCCTTAGATTTATCTTGACAGAAATATTGGAGGGTGAAGGAAGGATGTGGTAAGTATTTAGATGAGGAAACTATTTGAGCCATTGTACATAGGTACGAATGCTTTGTGATGTATTAATATCTTCTCTACCTCAGGGTTGAAAGGGTTTATGCAGACATTGAAGAAAGTATTGCAAAAAGGAGTATTCATGTTGACTTTCAGCTGAAGAAACTTTCACTTGTAATTACACGAGTTACTGGACTGCTTGGAATTCTGGTAGGTCTCATTTCTGCTTTGTGTTACATGTTTAAACTTTGTATAAATTCATGCTTACCTATAGAAACATCTGTTGTGTTGATAATAGAATTCATCGAAAAATTACGACATTCTCAAGTGCATTGACATAATCCAAGGAGTGCCAATGTGGACCAAGAATAAGAGGCAAGAAATTTGAAAACTGTCAATAGAGTACAAAAATGGAAAGCATATAAAGGCCAAGTAACAACCTCCATGATATGGATGCAAACTCTCTGTTCAATTTAGATGGGGGGAGAGATTTGAGGAAAAAAAGGTTTCGTTTTCATTTAATGCCCATGGAAGGTTGAGCTGCATGATATTCTGGATCATGTCTGTCTAACATAATCCACGAATTGGGAATGCAGTCACGTGGTTTTATAGTAAAATGAGACATGATAATCTATGGAAAGTTTTAAGTAATTGGCATTTTTCTATGATACAAATGCTTTTCTTTTCGCTGTTCCCTCGCTGCCTTCTGCTTCATTCGTGTGCATAGCACAAATTATCCCGTCTTGATCAGCTTAAGATAGTCATGTTTGGCGATTTCTTTGATATTCTAATCAGCAATGTCATTGTCTTATCTGTATAATATTTTCCTGAGACTCTGACCCTTGTAAGCTACCAAATGTTCAAATCTAGTAGTTACCTACAGAAAACCCCTTCTTTTGCTATCTGTGTTTAAACCTGACAACTGATATTTTGTTATACACAGAACTGAGGATATCAATATTCCCATGGTTCATTTGTTTCTAATCTGGAGCTTTTCTCGTTTGTTCACTTCTTAGATGAATTGGTAATAAAGAGATGGTTCTGACCCCACTGGTTCAGCTATAGATGTTCTATATCAGGCTTTTATTTGTGACAAAATATCTGTGGGCATTTCTATATTTTTTACTTTACCCCAGAATTTAAAAACTTTTCTCCCACACGGGGATTTAACAAGGTACCTTATCCTATGTGATGGTGTTTTCCAGCAACACCTGTTTTCAATAACATTCTTTTTTACACATTGAATAATTTTGAATATCTCCAGTTATCATGATCAGTTGTCCCCTAATTATACTATTCAATATGAAGGATGATTGATAATGCAAGGATTTGGTTTACATTGTCTAATTTCCTTGGCAAGGAACCTTTCATTCTATATCTATCTCTAAAGCCATAAACTGCTATTGAATGCTTCTGCACTGTATATGAAATTCTTCTACAGAAAGCTGAAAAACCAGACCAGGAAAATGGTGCGATTAAAGCTGTTCAAGATCTGTATGATGTGGTGCGGCACGATGTCCTTTCTGTCAACATGAGGTCTGGTAAAATTGCTTGTGTTCACTTACGCATTTGATACGATGACACTTTCCTCTCAAATATGCCTTTTGGGTTCATATTCCAGGGAGCACTATGAGACGTGGAATTTGCTGTCAAAAGCAAGGACTGAAGGTCGTTTGTTTACAAACTTGAAGTGGCCAAGAGATACAGAGCTGGTATGTTAGAGAAGATTTATCTTGTTTCTTCTCTTAGTAATGACAGGGTGTGTTCTATATGAAATTATTTAACTTTGGAGGATATGCAGAAAACACAAATCAAGAGATTGTATTTGCTTTTAACAATCAAAGATTCCGCTGCAAATGTCCCCAAAAATATTGAAGCCAGAAGGAGGCTACAATTCTTTACAAATTCCCTTTTCATGGATCTGCCTGCACCAAAGCCAGTTCGTGAGATGCTATCCTTCAGGTTGTACTTTTTCAGTGCATTAATTGTAGGCATTAATGCATACTTGATGGATCTAGTTTTCTCATGATGTTTGTATGCATGTGCAGTGTGTTCACTCCATATTATTCTGAGATCGTTCTTTACAGCATGAATGAACTTCAAAAGAAAAATGAGGATGGAATATCAACTTTGTTTTACCTGCAGAAAATATATCCAGGTACTCTGTGTGCTTTGTTGTGATGATTAAACTAACTTTGACACTGCCATTTTTTGCTTGAGTTTATTTGTTCTTGCTTTGTAATTGCTTGCAACCTTTAGTTTATGGTGATTAGAATGTTTGTTCTTTACTTTGAAGGGAAAGGTTGGAGAAATTTGCCTGGTTGGTTGGGAGGATTTTATGTGATAGTCTTGATTCCCAAGTGGTCAATTCTATTTGTGTTTTCCTTTTCCTTTCTTGTTTTTTTTCTTGTCCATGTACTCCTTGCATTCTTTATCTCTTACTAATTTACGATCCTGGTTTAGGCATGGTCAATGGACAGAATGCACTCACTGAAGGAGTCTAAGCTTTATGCTTTGTGTATTTAGCTTTATGTGATGTCAAGCTTTCATCTGCTTTGGTATTGGTGTCTCAGACCTAGACATGTTATTTGGTTTCCCATTTCTTGTAATTCCAATTTGTGATTACTTCGGGGATTTACATTACACTTGGTGGACAATTTACATCTTCACAAACTAAAAATGTTGGAAAATTTTTCGCTCAGTTTTTAACACTTCATTTCTGCGGACCCAATATCTGTTAGAGCGGAATATGTGAATCCATACATGACTTGGATGTGGCATGTCATGGATAGTTAATTGCAGGTAACGACATGAGGAATAGAGTTGTTGACGAGGTGGAGTGATGATCCATGATAAATCTGGATTCTCTTCCAGTGAATGATTTTTCACTTAATTATGTTGATTTGTATGTTCTCTTTCAGTGAATGATTTGATTTATATAGATAGTCCGATTAGGGAAAGAAGAAAAAATAAAATAGGTATTGGGATTTAGTTATGAATAGAAGAATTTCTTGGGTTAGTTTTAGTGATGATCATGGAAATTTTTTTATTCCCTTCCAGTTTCATAGTCTCTGAATTTAAAAGAATACCATTGATTACATTGTCAGTTGTTGATTTTTAGTGAAGTCTTTGCCTGCCCTTGATTTTTATGGCATTTTTATCCAAGTACTAATTTGAATTTGAGATAGTATAGAATTGGGAATCCAATAATGAAGACCACCTGGCTTTTTGATAGTTTACCAACAGAAAGTGCAAAAATGGACTGTAATCTGGGGGTATAGAGGGAGTGTTGCAGTTCTTGAGTTTTTGATTTATCAGTCTGGTTGGCTAGTTGACTATTTATGGCTGCGTTGAAAAGTTTTGCTTTATGACATGAAATGTATTTTCTCTCACTTGCTGGCACCCTCAAAATTGTTTATGTTTTGTGACAGATGAGTGGAAGAACTTTCTTGATCGTATTGGCTGTGATGAGAATGCACCAGACTCAGAACTCATTAATAATCCTGATGACAACCTTGAACTTCGGATTTGGGCCTCTTACAGGGGACAAACATTAGCCAGAACTGGCAAGTGATCTTTTCTCTCTTCTCACTTGAGTTTCTTGGTTCCATATTCTATTGGTTCATTTGGGAGAAGTTCTTATAGTAAAACAATATAATCCGTTTCTTTATACAGAATCTGGTCATGGTCTAAATTTGTATGGGAAATCTGAATTTTGTTATTTGGTTTTATGATGTTTAGTACATCTTTCCTGTCCTATTCCAAGTGCATTGATTTCAGTGGATATATGATTTCACACACCGCTATTCTATTCTCTCATATATTTGGGAAGTCATGAACCATTTCTTGTATTCTAGTATTGTTGCCTGGTTGCTGTAAGGCACGCATGTCCTTTTTGGGCTTTCCATTCCAGATTGCTTTCTACACTGTGCTTGTAGGTTTTTTTCTCCGGGTTTTTTTTTTTCCAAAAGTTGCTTGTCTTTTGAACTATTTTCTAGGAAACTGTGTATCTGGTGTATATGTGGGACAAATACATTTACTGTGTTTCTAATTCATGTAAATGCATGTTAAGTTGTTGATAATTCTTTCCTATTTTGATCTTTTAACGACACTCACACATCCACTTTAGTTTTTTTCCTAGCCAAGTGTACTTGTGTCTGCTCGGATGAGATTCCAGTTGGGTCATTAGCCACTCGCATGCCATGCTCACACTTATACCATGAAACTTGCATCAATCAGTATATATTATGCTTTTCTAGGTTTTATAACCTGTCAATTCAGGATTGAGGGTTTTTTTAGATAAGTATTGGATTATAGTTGAGTGAGTTAATCAGGGGACGTAGCTGCTTTCTTAAGTTAGCGTTTACTGATTTGCTAGCATCATCTGGACTCTTAGTCTCTTCACTTGAAGAGATAGGTTTCTTGCTTATCTATTTTATTAGTTGCACAAACGCAATGCATGTCTCGTAAATTATTGGGTATTTTGCTAAATCACTGTTTTGATATTTCCAGTCCGTGGGATGATGTACTACAGGAAAGCTCTAATGCTTCAGTCTTATTTGGAAAGAGTGGCGTCTGCAGGTTCGTCCATTTATATCTTTCTTTTTTATAGCCCTGACATAATCACTGATCTGATCATGCATGTCAATGTCAGATGTGGAAGCTGCAGTTTCTATTAATGATACAAATGATGCTAAGGGCTTTGACTTGTCTCCGGAAGCACGAGCACTGGCTGATTTAAAGTTTACTTATGTTGTTACGTGTCAAATATATGGAAAGCAGAAAGAGGACCAAAAACCCGAGGCTGCCGATATTGCACTGCTGATGCAAAGGTGAATTTTAGCATGTCAAATATATTTTCTTATGATTGAAGTATGTTCTCTTTTGCCAGATTTATTTTGTGCCCCCCTGCGCACTCTCCTTGCCTATCTTTTTTTTAAAGCATATTAGTTTTTCTTCACCAAATTTAGAGATTCAAGCATTTCTCTGTAGTAATAGTTTTTCCCACTTGAATGCTTAGTTATATTATAGATACCTAATATCTAGCTATTTACTTATGTTGTAGAAATGAAGCTCTTCGTGTTGCTTTCATTGATGAGGTTGAATCTTTGAAGGATGGTAAAGTGCATAAAGAATACTATTCGAAGCTTGTGAAGGCTGATATCAATGGAAAAGACAAGGTTCACATTTTTTTTTGCTGTCCTCTAATGTTGATGATAGCCATTGGCTTTAGTTGAAGTATGTTGAATGAACTATTATTTTTATAATATTGGTGCAAATGCATTTATCTGGGTTGTGTTTTAACCCAGTTTGAATTTGTTGTATTTTTCATTGTGATTTGTTGCTTTTTTTTTTAAATTTTGGTTGTATCTACAAATAAAGTAAAATCACAGTGTGCTTCGAAAACCGATATTACTCATATATTGGTTGGTTAGTGTGGTGTAACATTTATCCTCTAGATAATGTGGGTAGAATTGTTTCTATTCCATGCTAATGCACTAGCAGTTTATTGGATGTGCAGTTTCGGGATGTATTTGTGTGGAGCTAATCCGATTAGGAGTCAAAATAGTTCCATCCTGAATAGATTATAATGGACAATGCAATCTGACAACTTCTATTTAGAGCAAGAGCTGTTCTTTGTTCCACTTGTTGCTTATTAATTTGTGAATTTTTTTCTTTGAAGGAAATATACTCTGTTAAGTTGCCTGGGAATCCAAAACTTGGAGAAGGAAAACCTGAGAATCAAAACCATGCAATTATATTTACTCGTGGAAATGCAATTCAGACAATTGATATGAATCAGGTTAGTCATAGTTTTTTCCCATTAATGTAATTATCTTGAACAGTTTTGGACTCGTAAAATGTTGAGACAAAACTAATCTGTCATTTTATGCAAATTGGCCTCATTATTTTTTGTTCTCTTGTTTTTCTTTTGAACTTTTATGATCAATAACCTTATTGGAACAACAAGAAGTATTATTTCCTCCTTCACAAAATTACAATTACTAGAAACCCAATTTGACAAAAGGCCTTACATTTCCAGTCTCTTTTGCTTTAACCCAAGACTAGATGTTTTAGAAGCACTGCACAAAGTCAAGAAAGCTACCATATTCCACAACATCTTTTCAAGAGGAACACCTCCCAAAATTTTTGGAATTCTTCTTGCTCCCAATCCAATAATTGTTGTGTGGAAAACGAAGAAGGATTTTTTATGCAATATAGGAACAATAAAGTTCACTTGTATGTTTGTAATTTAACATTTTTACAATTTCATTACTATTTAAGGGAAAGAACATTAATGATGAATTAAATTTATGAATTAAGTATTGTTTCTTGACGCAGTGTATAACGAAGATAAAACTAGGGTTCTGAAGCCCTAAGGTTACAGATTAAACTGTAGAGAAATCTAGAGAAAACTCTCTTATATTTTCATTGAATCTAAATAAAAGTCTTGATTTCCATAAAATAAACTAGACATTACTTTTTATATTAGTACTAAAATCCTTTAGAGGAAAAGATTCCTAATTAAAAGTTATCTAATTAATAGAATCCATCTAGCATTGAGATTTCTAAATAGTAAAATACTAATTAAATTATAAGTCCTAAGCTAAGTAGGAAACAAATAATTAAAATCCAAAATTAACTAGGAAAATAATTAAATTAAGAAAACAATAACTTCATGCTTCAATATGGTCCTTCTCTCTTGGGATAATTGCTCTACAGTAGTCTCTCCCATTTTAGAAAAACTCGTCCTCGAGTTGAGTTCAGTATTTGGAAAGCACTCATAAAGATCAACAACATTGAAGGTCTTCGATATGCCTATGCTATTTAGAAGACCAATAACACAAGCATTGTCATTGATTTTCTTCAGCACCTTTTACAGACCATACTTCTTCATCTTTAGTTTATCATAGGCTCCTACTTGAAACCTCTCCTTGCGCAAGAAAACCATGACTCCTTGAAACAATTTAACTTGTCTATGCTTGTCTGCTGCATGCTTATTTCTAGCACCTGTTTCTTCCAGTTTCCTTCCGACCTTTTGATGCACAACTTGCACTGTTCAGTCAATTTCTCTGCTGACTTGCTTTAGGCAGTGAGTAGATCGAACACATGATTCTGAAGTTTCATGTGCACAATTTCTAATGATGTCTTGTCAACAGCACTATGCTTGGAACTGTTGGAAGCAAATTTTGCCTGAGCCAATACAACATCTCACAGTTTAGGCTTGTCCCCACAAATGCTACGAATCAGATTGCTCAAAGTTCTGCTTAGACTCTATTTGGCCATCAGTTTATGGATGATCAGTACTACTAAACTTCAAAGAGGAATTAAACCTCTTCCACAAAGTTGGCAAAAAGTGACCAAGGAACCTGATATCTCTATTAAACGTGATGGATTTTAGAACACCATGCAACCTCACTGTCTTCCTAAAGAATAGCCCAGCCACACTGATCGCATCTATATGCTTTTTTGGGTTTTCTGAAACACATGCACGTAGCGAAAACGATAAATTTTTAAAAAAATTGGGAGATCTAAGATCCTGTTCAACATATCTAGTGTTTTTTAGAGTTTATACAAAGACTACTTGAAAATTAGATATTCTTTTCGGCTTTGAATAATTGCTTCAAGATTGAGTTGTTGCAAACCATAAGTTGTCTAAATTTTCGACCTCTAACGGTAATCCACATGAACCATCATTGAGAAATCTCTTAAACCCTTTTAGGAGAGAGGAATTGCTATGGCTTTGAGTGCTTACTCTTTTCTTTTGTGTTTTTCAGGTGTTCTGTAACTTATTATATAGTTTATGTACTGTGTACTTAGAAAATAAAAAGTATAACATTCTATTTATAGGAAAACCTGAAAACCCTATAAATGAAAAAATATTAATTTGCCCCCTTAAAAATATCACATATATATGATTTCTCATCGTGAAAGTTGACTAAAATGATTTTTTAATGCGTCAAATAAAATGAAAGTTACTCTACTTTTAATTTTTTCTTCTTTGTTCCCTCACTGGGTTGCTGTTGATATGGTATGTAGAGTAGGTATTTGTAATTTTCTTCACTGTTTAATGTTGGTTGTAATGTGTCTTTACATGATAACTCTAGGATAATTATTTTGAGGAGGCCTTGAAGATGAGAAATCTGCTGGAAGAATTCCATCAAGATCATGGTATTCGTCCTCCAACCATTCTTGGTGTTAGGGAACATGTATTTACAGGAAGGTATGTTTCTGCTGAAACAAGTATTTCTCTCATTTGAGTAATCATGTTATTTTCTGCTAAAGGCATTACCGGTGATGATTGCAGTGTCTCTTCTTTAGCCTCATTTATGTCAAATCAGGAAACTAGCTTTGTAACTCTCGGTCAGCGTGTTCTGGCTAATCCTTTAAAGTAAGCTCGAAGTTTTATAGCAAGTAAATTGGTAGCGTACTATCATATTGAATTTTCAGATACAGATGACTAATCCGTAACTCGCAGGGTCCGTATGCATTATGGACATCCAGATGTTTTTGACAGAGTTTTCCACATAACTCGGGGTGGTATTAGCAAGGCCTCTCGTGTTATCAACATCAGTGAAGATATATATTCAGGCATGACTGCTTTACTTGACTATTGATGAACTTGTTTCTTGTTTCCACTACTTTTTATGTCTTTGCTAGGGACATATGGTACCTTAGATCAAAACCTGATTTGCTTAATCTGTTTCTGAAAGTTTTAATACCAGTAGCATGTAGCACCTGATGGGTTTTATTATCACCAAAGTGAAGTTCCTTGTTTTATCCAAGTGATCAGAAAGTTTAAGGGTTGTTGGAAGTTGGTTCATTTCTCAATAAAAGAAGCATCACAACCTCGTGAATTTGATCTGCCAAAGCCAATCTCTCTTGGTGTTGTTCATTATGTGTGGGCTTTCTCCTTCACCTTAGGCTATTAGTAATTATTTTAGTTTTTAAGTTAAAAACCTATGAAGGAATTAGAATGTAGTTTCTTTCAAATACTTTTACTTTTACATTTAACTCTCTCTCTCTCTCCCCGTATTGTGTGTGTGTGTACCTGACAGAATTTTGCCTTTTGACATCCCATGCAGGGTTCAATTCAACTCTACGCCAAGGAAATGTCACCCATCACGAGTATATTCAGGTATGGTTTCTCATTTCTTACTTGGAGCTTTTTTAAGGTATGTAATTGTAATCCTTAATTAAAATTTACAGGTTGGAAAAGGACGAGATGTTGGTCTCAATCAGATAGCTGTATTTGAAGGGAAGGTTTCTGGTGGTAATGGTGAGCAAGTTCTTAGTAGGGATGTCTACAGGCTCGGGCAGCTTTTTGATTTCTTTCGAATGATGTCATTCTACTTTACCACTGTGGGATACTACTTTTGTACGATGGTATGTAATTACCAGCTGTGGTTATGAACATGACAATTTATAATTTATTTGCGGTTGAATGAATTGAAGGTTCACATCGGTTGGCTTAAGTTTCTTAATGCAATCATAAAGAAAATGCAACATGTAAAGAGTTAGACTATGCTAATTTTATGCTGTTTCACGAAGGGAGAATGTATATCTTACTCTAAAAGTTTGCTTTTGTTCCAATCCTTTGAGTGTGCACCTTTTGCATGCCTTTCTTCTTACCAGCTGGTCTCTATGATTTGATTCATCGTGTAGGTTTTGTGTTGCATTTCTAGATAGTATTTAGATAAATGTGTATCTAGTACAACAGAGATTGGGGTTTACATCTTATGCTCCAATTTTACAGGGAAAAAGAGTAGGAGAGGAAAAATTTGGTGTGAAAGCTGCATCATGCTTTTTTGCTTGCACACCTCTCATTTTATTTCTTTTTAACAAGTTTTCTTTTGGAAATTATATTGCAGTTGACGGTGTTGACTGTATACGTTTTCCTTTATGGGAAGGCATATTTGGTAAGATTGATATCTGTCCATTACTAGACAAAAATTTCCATTCTTGTATACTTGTTCACTTTAAATCCTTTGCACTCCAGATCATGACTTATATGTTCATTTTTGTATTTAGTTTGCTGATATTTTTCTGTTTCAAGTTGATAAATATGATATGAAATTATGTACCCGTTTGAAGCCACCATAAAATGAAAAAACAATGTCTAACATGTATCATAAATACAATCCCATAGGTTTTAAGGCATTCATCTGATGTAAAATGTTGTAAGAAATAATCCATATATGTTTTTTTTTAGTAGAATAATCTATATATCTGATTTTATAAGACTATATAAATATAGCTCACAGTTTTGTTTCAACTCAGCACCTGCTGTTCTGCACAAATATGCTAGCTCTTGTTCCCAATTTATTTTCCTTGACACTGATGCGATTTTGTTTTAGGCACTATCTGGAGTAGGTGAAGAAGTTGAAATTAGAGCACTGATAACGAAGAACAATGCCCTGAGTGCTGCTCTGAACACTCAATTTCTCTTTCAAATTGGTATTTTTACTGCTGTGCCAATGGTTTTGGGCTTCATCTTAGAGCTGGGATTCTTGAGGGTAAATATCATTCTTACTATATGTTTCGTAAGCTGTGAATGCTAATTACATGAACTAACTAAGGGTTAAGCAAGATACAAGAAAGTTTATCTCTTTATATTTTATTTTCATTTACATTTTTTTCCACCTATATCATCCTTACATTTTATGCCCTTACATTTTTATTCTATGTTAAATTTTTCTGAGCTTCTTGGTGTCGTATATTCCAAACATCTGCATGTGGTATATTACATCCTAAGCTTGTAAAATTATTTTTATGTAGGTTAGTGTTCCTCCTTCGCAAGCATTGTTTAAGCAACTGGACCCAGTAAACTTGGAATTATGAAGAGAAGAGAACTAAGATTTTGCATTTTTTGTGTTGCATTATTTCACTCATCTACAAGCATACATATTTACATTTGAACTTCTGCTTATGCTATCCTGTCATCTGAGACTACTGTAATTCGTTGCTTAGCTTACTTGACTCGTGCTCACAGTTCACAGTTTTAAGTACATGAACTTCTGCTTAGCCTCATGTTCTTTAATTTGTTGCTGAGCTGAAAAATTGTTGTGGTGGTAATCTTCTGATTAATGTTGCAGGCTGTTGTCAATTTCATCACAATGCAGCTTCAGCTCTGCTCTGTCTTCTTCACATTTTCATTAGGCACAAAATCACATTATTTTGGTAGGACCATTCTTCATGGCGGTGCAAGGGTATGTTCAATCATTTTCTTTGTTGAATATTTATTATTTGTTTTTAGTGCTGTGGAATGTGTTACAATAATATTCTTTTTCCTAATAGTATCAAGCCACTGGTCGTGGATTTGTGGTCCGCCATATTAGATTTTCTGAAAACTACAGGCTTTACTCCCGCAGCCATTTTGTCAAAGGGTATCTCTCTCTCTCTCTCTCTCTCT
>Ga0325411_1003440_pt1 | contig 17856 bp, 6 predicted proteins | sample PopdelMetagenome_13_FD_206181 | JGI IMG/M metagenome (GOLD analysis project Ga0325411, IMG submission 206181) | Populus deltoides microbial communities from Bellville, Georgia, United States - Xylem-PdIQD-R4 | ecosystem: Host-associated > Plants > Phyllosphere > Stem > Wood/Secondary xylem...
TTTTATATTGTATGATTTTTATCTTGATTTTTTTTATAAACTTTAATTTTTTTAATTCATCCTGGACTAAAACCATTTTTTTTTTTGTTTAGCATTTGACCTTCATTCTTTTATATTACTATTTCTTAAGGGATTTTTGTCCAATTAACTCTTTTTTTTTTTAGTTTTATCCTCCAATACCAAGTTAGTTGTAAATTGAGAGTCGTGGTTATTGCTAGCAGGCTTGTGTCGAGCTCATAATCAAGGTGACATGTTCAAAAAGCTAACTCGAGTGATATTGGTTTTTTTTTTTTATCATTTGACGCTGTATATTCTATCATTTTTTCAGGTTTCTTTAAAAATCATCATAGTCTCATGCATGAGTTGCATGTCGATAAACACGCCAAAGTTTGTTTGAGTCATTTCTTCCCCTTATATTTTTTTTACCCTCCTTGTTGCTTTTTTCTTTTAAATTAATATTTTTTTTTCTTAATCACTCCGTTTTTGTTTCTTTGTTTAATGTGTATGATGTTGTGGGATAAGATAAATTTATTCAATTTTTCATATGATGTTTATTTGAGTCTATGATTTAAATCCCAATTTTTTCTTTTAAAATTTTTTTCTTCTGTGGTCTCTTAATTTTTTTTCAGTGCCAAGATTTTTTTTTTCTAGCTCGCCAGGTCACATACCATTCAATAAATGGAACAGTGTGCGTGTAGTAGTGTAAGAAACAAGTTAGTGCCCGTTTGGCAACTCAAAGATTTTTATTTAAAAAAAATATTAAATTAATGTTTTTTTTATATTTTTTAATATTTTAACGTGTTAAAATTAAAAAATAAAAAATATTTTTAAAAATTAACCTGCTCCATATTACTATCCACGCACTAATCATATTACTATCCACGGACTAATCACATACTATGCAATAAATGGAACAGTGTGCGTGTAGTAGTGTAAGAAACAATAGAAACAAGTTAGTGCCCGTTTGACAGCTCAGTGATTTTTATTTTTTAAAATATTTTTATTTAAAAAATATTAAATTGATGTTTTTTTATATTTTTTAATATTTTAACGTGTTGAAATTAAAAAATATAAAATATAAAAAAATATTTTTAAAAATTAACCTGCTCCATATTACTATCCACGCACTAATCATAGTAGAAAGTAGAAATCTGTAACACAACACCATGCTCGAAGAAACTATATCAAGAAGTAGCAGCTCCTGTCCATTGAAAAAAGGGACAAAATAGTAATTTTAAGAAACTGTCGGTCTCCAACCCAGGTTAAAATTAACCAGAGCTTAAGTTAGATACGGGCCTCTCGTGAGTTCTCTGCAAGCGTCGGTGACTCGCTCTCGAGTTAACTCTTTCATTTATTTATTTTTTTTTAAAAGAAAGAGAAAATGAATAAATGATTGACAGAAGGAAAAATAATTGATATATAAAGCAGGGAAGACAAGCCCACCGCACCCTCAAATTAAGAGAAGTAGAAGGCAAAAAAAAAAAAAAAAAAACACAGAGGGAGAGAAGAAAACGAGGGAAATATCAAGAAATGGGAGATTCAAGTGACTCAGTCTCCATTGATATGGAGACTCCTTCTCTTAGTGGAAAGGTACATTCACATTTTTATATATATATATATATATATATATATATATATATATATTGATATTTTGATTTCTTGAAACTTGTTTGGTTTCTGAGAAAATGTGGGACAAGGAAAGGAATCCTGGCAAGGTTTTCTTTCAGTCTTCTTTTTCTTTTTTCTTTTGAATGATGTGGAAATTAATTAATTCTTGTAGATTTCCATTTCCGTTTCTGTTTTTGGGTTCTTGGTTTGGTAAACATTAAACAATAAAGAAATTTTTTTGTTGTTTGATTCTTGTAGTAATAAATGATATGGTTTATTATGTGAAGACCTGCATTTCGTTAATTGAGTAATGATTGTATGCCAAATGGGCGAATTAGTTGAGGTTTGTTTTTGAAAAAGAAGTGATGCACATGGAAGTTTCCATCTGCTTGTAGAATATACTTAACTTGGGCATGCATAAAACTTGCTTTTTTTTGTGGAGCAAGTGAGAGGTAAAAGGAAGTGGTCCTTTTTTCATCAAAGGTTTACCTTTTGAATGCTTTGTATCTGTTTAGAAAAGGGTTTTGGTTGGTTTATGCATTGATCTTGTTACCAAATTCGATGAACCTGTAATTATGAGGGTAGTGGTTTGTTTGTTTGTTTTTGAGTGTTTTGTGGACTGAATTTCAATTTTGCAGGAGTATGTTGTTGAAACTTGCTGTGGTTATGTGTCGGTTTCTGTATATGGAGACCAAGACAAGCCCGCTCTCGTTACTTATCCTGATTTAGCTCTAAATCGTAAGTAAACTACGATTGTATATTTCATTTCATTTTTTCCGTCTGTCATGCTGATTATAGATATTTGGTTTTTATGCATATGTGACTTTGCATTGCTTTTTTTCGCATTCAACTTCTCAAGTTTTCATTAACTGGCATTTGGCATATGTCGAAGTATCTTTTGTTTTGAAAAATACATGTGGAGAAATATATAAAGTTGTCCAATAATGTGGGAACTTAAAGAGATTTATGTCCATGTCTCATTAGAATATTTGCTTCTAAGCTCACAGATGCAACTTGAATGAAAATTCACACATTGTGGATTAGGAACTGAAGATGGAGCATGATTCTGAAAATACCATAGACTTTACTGAGCTTTCTTTTTTTTTGGAGACATGCTGCCAAGTGTCAACCATGCTCTAACTTAAACTTCTTTCTATGCACCCTGCAAGCAGATATTTCTTGTTTTCAAGGATTGTTCTTTTGTCCTGAAGCATGCTCGTTGCTCCTTCACAACTTTTGCATATATCACATCAGTCCTCCTGGGCATGAGGTTTGTAGCTTGACCACTGATTGCATATCTCGGTTCTGAACGTGTTGCATGCCCGCACTGCTTTAATTTCTGGTTCTGTGGAACGCTATGCTTTCCCTGTGTTTCTTATGTGGCACTTTCTTCAAGAGTTATTGCAGTTGGGAGCTGCCACAATTAGTCCTGATGACCCTTTGCTTTCTGTTGATGACTTGGCAGACCAAATTGCTGATGTTCTCAACTATTTTGGGTAAGCACATGTTGTTAGACATGCTTAAAATTTTCTTTAGATGGCCTATCCAGGCATAGCACTGCATGCTCAGAAGGCCTCGACTGTCTCCTTTTGTATATCATGGACATTGTTGTTTCTTTATTTAGTTTATGGTGGGGAATAATCTGATGGGTTTTTTTCGTTCTGTCACATTTCTTTTCTTTTTCAGACTTGATGCAGTGATGTGTATGGGGGTTACTGCTGGAGCTTACATTCTTACCTTATTTGCTGTATGCTTTCATCTTTGGCATGGTTCACTTGATTTTCTACTTAATGATTCCAAGTTCTGTTTTGACCTGGGATTTACTGGTGTTTTTATTTTGCTTTGGCCACAGATGAAATATAGACAACGTGTTCTTGGCTTGATACTTATTTCCCCTCTATGCAATGCACCCTCTTGGACAGAATGGCTGTATAACAAGGTTTCTTATTCTTGTAACAGTTCTTTTTGTGATCTGCTGTCGGTCAAGTTATCCTATTCTCCTTCTTATTCTTACATGTGTTCTTAAATTACTTGCAGGTCTTGTCTAATTTACTATACTATTACGGCATGTGTGGAGTAGTGAAGGAATTATTACTTAAGCGGTATTTCAGCAAGGTACTCTTGTGCTTCTAGTTCATAAATTAAGTCTATCTGCAATTGGTTTGTTCTGATGATTTGATTCTAAACAATGTAGCAGGAAGCTCGTGGTAGTGCTCAAGTACCAGAATCAGATGGAGTCCAGGCCTGCAGAAGAGTTAGTCATCAGCCTTGCCTATCCATTTGTTTATTCATTTTCTGATTCCATTTATAAAACCAGAACTTGAAATCAACTGATTATTGGCAGTCGAGAACATATACTCACACTTGATGGCGTGTGTGTTTCTTTTGTCAGTTGCTGGATGAGAGGCAGGGTTTAAATGTGTGGCGATTTCTTGAAGCAATGAATGGGTAATGCCTGTTCTCCTTTTAGTTTTTCTTGCGTTTGCCCCCATCTAACAAGCTTAAATCATACAAGCCCTTTGTGTTTGTTGAGTATTGTTTTTTATGCCATGGGGCACTGCTTTGTGTTCTTCATGCCCATAGATAGGTGGCACATGTTATGCAGCAGCTATGCCAAACACATGCTATGCAATGCAACTTAAGTTCGTTATTCACTGGTTTCTTGCAGGAGACAAGACATTAGTGATGGATTGAGAAAACTACGGTGTCGCTCACTAATATATGTTGGTGAGAGCTCTCCGTTTCACTTTGAGGCTCTTGACATGAACTCAAAACTTGACAGAAGATGTAGTGCCTTAGTTGAGGTATGCATTACAGGTCTATTTCCATTACTTTTAAAATTTGGTTTGTGTGTGTACCCGGGACTCTGGCATCACGTTTTATTTATTGAAACTATTCCCTACAGGTTCAGGCATGTGGGTCAATGGTGACAGAGGAGCAGCCCCATGCCATGTTAATACCACTGGAATACTTTCTCATGGGATACGGTATGTACAGGCCACCTAAGTTGAGTGTTAGTCCAAGAAGTCCTCTGAGTCCAATTTGCATCTCGCCAGAGCTTCTATCGCCGGAAAGCATGGGTTTGAAGTTAAAACCAATAAAAACACGCATATCTCTAGAAGTTTAAAAGGATATGAATGGCCGGGGAAGGGGAGAATGCTTTTTGTAATCTATTTATTGGAGGAGTTTTTAATTTCTTTGATTGGTTGGGATTATAAATGTTGGAGGATTGCTAGAAGAATGTAGATAGAAGTCAAGAGGAAAGATACAAGGGAAAAATATTTAGAAAGAAGCAGATGTTGCCATTCTTTTATTTGTATCATAAACGTTAGTTGAGGTTGAGAGGAGGGGTTCAGTTGTAAATCCTTGAAATAATTTTTTTTTACACTGATAAGCAAATAATGATAGCGACAATAAAGGTTGGGCGATGAACTTGCATTTTCACAGGTTTTAAAGTATACATATTTCTTCTTGTTGGGTTCCATGTCAATTCAGCCATGACTTTCTTAATAAGGTATGAGAGCAAGCTTTTTGGCAGGTTTTTAATCTTTTTTTTTTTTTGGTAATTTAAGCTTGCTGATGCTGTGACCAGTGGAAAGTCCCTTTCCTATTACAGATGGTATTGAATGATGGGAACCTTTTTGGAATTTTTATATTTCCCTCAGCCTCATAACTGCGACAAGACCTGAGCACCAGTGGTTTGGTTTGGATTTCTTCTAAACTATCTCCTTTGTATGAGAGCCAAATGCAGTGTTTAGAGCCGAGCTGGCACTTAAAAAGTATAATGAGTGGTTAACTGTAGCCAAATGGAGCGTCAATATTGTTAGATATAATAGCAGGATATTCTTCTAGCATTAGGTATTATTCTTGTGTGGCAAAGCTGGAGAAGTTTCATGAAGAACATGGATCTTGAGTTTTGGCATAAAAAATGAAATCACAAACCGCCATGAAATGTCCAGGATGGTGGGGCTCTCCTACCACTCATGACAACGGGGTGGTTGAGGGTGCTATGCGTGGTTCAAGGCCTCGAGTGTTCTTTTGTCATTTTCTGATTCTCGATGATGATAAACTTGTCATTAGCAAAGTCATTTCTAAGAAAATCAGTGGCAAAAATGATGGTTTAATACGTGTTATCTTATTTACTGTTTGGTTAACACCTACTCATGTTTTCACGTTTTCAAATTTTATAGCCCAACATAAATTACGTTCCACACACAAGATAAGCAAAAGTAACTCGCAGTTGTTTTTATCATGGCTGCTATTCAGAAAATGCTATAACCTTTATTAAAAAATTAATTAGTCCTATCTGTCCTCAATATTATGGTCATTTTTCTTGTATTTGTATTTTATATGCTTGTAAATATTCTTCGTTCACAGGTCTCATAGTGACATATAAGCTTTTTTCTGTAGAATATAAACTGAAGGTTTTCCTTATCTAAACTTCTGGCAACTGTAATGCTATACATCATATATTAATATATTATCATTATCTTCATTGACATTAAAATTGAAGAAATATTTATAATACTAGGCAATGCAAACATTGGCTTGCATTCCTGGTAGCATTAAAGTTGTTACATTCAACAAGTTTGATAGTCATCTTGATTTTGTTCCTTCAGATACTTTTCTCGATGTTGTTCCACAATCACAAATAACTGGATACTAGAAGGCGTTGCGTATAAATTATATTCATGATGACATTGCAAATAATTTGATGGGACAATAATATTTAATTGTAATAACAAATCACGCTTTTAATATTTTGCTGGTATTTATATGGACAAAATATTTTATTTTCTCTTAACACAAATAATTATTTTATTTATGTTCTTTTTCGTCATTTTGGATACAAAAGCAACCACAACCACAGGTTTAACCAAACATGTTTTTAACAACAATAAAGTCAAACCACACTTTTAACCAAACACTCAAAATATATACACAAACCATAGAAAAAGTGTTTTTTTTTTTAAATCATTTTTTTCCAACCACAACCACAATAATTACATCAAAAACAAACACAGTCTAGCTATATATAGAAATATTTATTATATAGGTATATAATTGATGGACTTTATTCTTATCTTGTATAGTCCGATATAATGGCTGAGTTTTAGCCTTGTAATGCGCTCCAGTCTCAATTTAAAGAAAGCAATTCTCATAAAGAGAGTATTCACACCAGAATCTTGTGTTTGACATGATATTATAGCCTCAAACTCTCTTTATAGTATTCTCTTGACTTGGTTGAATTTTTTCTGGTTCCTTTTTCTTTTCGAATGTATCAAGAATGTCTCTATAAAGAAGTCATTCGAATCGCTAAATCACACCCGAGCAATCCATGCATGCAATGCTTTTTTCTTTTCTGTACAGCATTAAGAATTTGTGAGCTGATACATCATATTCTCGAACCCCTAGGACATAAACTGGCAAAATCAGAATATGGGACAGTCTTGGTATCAACTCTTAACCTGAAAGACCAATTGTGCAATTTATCCTAACATGGTTATGTGTATCACTGAAAATAACAGTTGAGGCATGTCTCAAAGGCGACACCTAACTGTGAGGAATATCGCGTTCCACTAGGAAGTCTCAGGTTCAAACCAAAACCCTGGAAGGGGTGGGATTGGAGTTTAGGGACCGAGGAAGGACTAGCCTAAATCCCATTGACTTGAGCCTCCCTCTGGACCAAAAAAGAAGAAGAAGAAACAGTTGTGTTACAGTACCCAGAAGCACGGGCTGATTTAATTGCAGAGATAATCCCGGGACTTTTTTCAAACACTCAGCAATATCCCGTATTGTCTTCCCTCAGGAGTTGAGCTCCATCATCATCTTATCCTGAAAAATACTAGCTGCATGTCAGTCTCTGATATTTACAAAGAAAAACGAAATTTAGAACTAAATAATCAATCCCTCTAATGTTCCAGAACCAATAATAATAATAAAAATTATATAGAGCAGACAAAAAGCAGCAACATTTATTTGTTTTTTCCTTGGTAAAATAGAAAGGAAATCATTCTCCTACTACTATATATCAAAGAATCAAGGGTGTTATGAACCCCGTTTGTAAAAAGGTCATTGCCAATTACAAGCAACATTGACATTAATAATGTGTGATAAACTAATGTAAATCAGTGATACATATTTAAGAACTAACCATGAGATGGTTCCAAGGCAAAGTAGGAAGGAGCTGAGCGAACAAGTCATGGAAACCTAACTCTTATACGACCCAATTATCACCATCACAGTCAATAATGGTCTTGTCAAAGTCGAAAACCACCACCACTTTTGCCATTGCCACTCCTCCAACTCCCAGTTTCTGATCTATTGAGTATTGACAGAGAGTGGTGTGGCAACTGGCTAGGCGGGTTCTTATTGGGCCGGCGTGTCCAGAAATTGCTGACAGCTTTGCTTGCACTACAAAGACATGGCGCGTATGCAGTGGAGTGCTTGTGTTTTTGTTAAAAGTCGAACTCCTAATGGACGTCCACGAGTTCACTGTCTGAGTTTGGTCATAGTTTTTCTGGGTAAAGATTAGTGATAATCAATACGGTTTACAGGCCAAACATGCATGTTCTACCTTTTCTTTTAAGGTTATAAGGATAGTCCATCGGTTTTTGAATCGACATCCTCTCCTGTCCCCTTCAAAAACTGACCTACACAATAGAGATCAAACCTCATGCATCTTCTTCCTTGCCAGCCCTGGGGTTTGAAACCTTCAAAATATAGGTAGTAAATAATCAATTTTTTCGCAATTACTTCCTTTTTTTGCCGAGAGCAATTAAAATTTAAAATCCATAAAGTTCTACCTAATTATAAAAGAGTCATCAATCATCCATGCAATATCATCCCTCTTTTCGTCAGCCCCATTTGCTTCACCAACACATGTAATTTGGTTCATTCAATACACTGCACTGCACACGTTGAGAATGAGAGAAGCTTTTATCACTTCCCTTCCCAGGTATGTGCATCAATTGTTGAAGGAACAAAGATACGAGAGCCATTACAAGACTAGAATCTGTTCTCTTTAGGTAACAGAATTGAGATTCCTTTTTGCGAAGGAGACAAACTTCACAGGGTATTCCATGTAAGTGTCCAAGTAAAACAACTTCCAGCAGATGCTGGCTCAGATAAGCTCATATCCCAGTAAGAATTCAAGACAGCTGATATAATGGTAAACGCAGAACGTCCATTCATAAGGTCAACAAAAACAGCTTACAATTATATTACAAATTATACACAATTGTACTGTACAGACATGGTAGACAGATTGCAGGTTCTTGATCATGTGTAGGTATAAAATAACGATAGTGGCATAATTTTGATAGACTACCTCGTAAAAATAAATGCAAGTGATTAGTTGAGAAGACACAAACATGATTCTACACTCGCTACACGCTACACACACTCTTTAGTTATTTATGTGGCATAAGTCAAAAGAAGACTACATATAATCTGGTCTGCAATAAAATAAAGGTTGCGCATGGCATGTCCAACGCATACAAAATAATTCCACTTAATTATCCAGGCTAATGGAGGACTAATACTAATAATACATGATTAAATTGTGAACCCCAAAACTTTGTGGAACATTTATATACACTATTATATCCAGCTGTGGATGTCTTTCTTTTTTTCATCTAATAAATAATAGTAATTAACAAGTGGTTCTTTATGCCATTACCATGTCTAGTTTTACTTCCCGCTCTCTAATTCACATTAAATCTTGGATTGCTGATGCTAATCTGGCCTCTGTGATTGCTGTAGGTTCCCTCCTCGATTTGGTGCGCCTTTCTTCTGTTCATCTCAGCATACATTTCCTCTATCAGTGGTTTCCATAGACGAACACGAGCATTTATAAACCAATTGGATACCTGTTCATTTCCGGAATTTAGTAAAGGAAAACATGAGAACTTGGCAAAAAAATCTATTTAATAGCATCAAGTGATAAAAACAAAAGGTATCAGCATGTCCTTAAGATTCTTGAAATATTCAAGCCGACTGTATAATCTTTATGTACCTGGCTTCTTGTTAGTCCACTTTTTACTGCTAGCAAATGCTTTTCTGCGTCTTTAGGGTACCTGAAAGAAATCAAACGTATAACAAAACTCACTTTTGACGCATGGTTGTCAAATCTGGCAAATGCATTTTTACCGATACTAAAAGGCTCTTGACAAGGTAAGTTAGGAGAAAAGAGCTCACGGGTGAAGAAAGTTCTGAAACATCCATGCACGCAGAACTGAGACAGATCGTTCAGGCAATCCTCTCTGGGGTCTCCACAGCGGATGATCTTTTTTCTTCAGCTGCTGTAGAGTCCATTGCTTCTGTAAGTACGAACTTTCAAAAGATCCTTCTATCTCTATGGTGTCTCCACTATCTAACTGAGCTCCCATTGCTAGGATTTGGTTGCTAATCCTATCCCTAAGGCGTTTGCACAAGAAAGAGATTGTTTGGAGAGCAAAACGAGTGTGAATCTGTGGGTCCAACTCAGTTGCAGCATGGAACGCTGATATAACTGTGTGTATTTCATCCAAGCATTGGCTATATCGTTCATCAACCTGGGCAAACAATAAATAGGGTGCGTTATTCATGCAAATATGTCATGTCCAACAAACCCAGACATAGTAACAAGAGAAAAGCTAGCTAGCTTCAACCACACAAGTAAGCGGTAATAGAATAATCACGAGTTAATCCAAGCAATTTTTTAAGTAAATATGGCCAACAGAAAACGAAGCTTGAATTCAGCAAATTTTCAATTGCAACTTGTTTGCATGGCATGTCTACTCCAAGGATTATAATGAAAAAGTAAAGAGTTACTATCATCATTTCAATCAGAAGCATGATTCGTAACTAGACTAGATTTTACGGCTTCATAATTAGTCAGTACCAATAATTAAATCGACATACCACTTGTAGTAGGGTTAGCAATTGTGTTCTCTTTGCTTCTAGTGCCCGTTTCTGAAGTGCTGGATCCATTTGAACTTCAAATCTACCATTCACACCAGGAGATTCATCAGAACCCATCGACACCATACCTCCTTCAGTAGGGTAACTTGAAGAGAATGGTGTACTTGCTCCAGTCTTGAACCAAACAGTAGAAGAGCTTATCTGGTCCACATTCTCTAGTGAATAGCTTGCAATTTTAGCAAGTATTTCCTGTATTACATGAAGATATCTGGATCCTACTAATACTTGTGAGAATTGACCAGCGTTGTAAGAATTGCAACTCAAAGAAAGCTCCTTACTACTAGAAGAAGTTTGTTCAGAGCATGGCCTTGTTTCTTTCAAGCAATGGCGTGTTAAATGATTACAACTTATCTCCAAGCATTGATCTGGGATACTTCTATCTATGACAGAGGGCTGGGATGTGGAAAGACTTAAAGAGAGCTCGTTAGTAGGTTTATCAGATGCAAAAGGGTCACCTGCACTCACATTCACACCATTTGGCTCTACCCAGCTATTCAGCTGCAGGCTTCCAATGGACGAATATGGTTGAAATCCTGCTCTTACAGATGTTCGTCCACCAAGCTCTACAGGAGCAGGAAACCTGTCAAAATCCTCCTTACTATTCATGTTACCAAATACTTCACCATATCCATAATTCAAAGATGACGCAAATGAAGAGCTCAAAGCATTGGCGCAGTCATTTGAAACAAAAGACCTGAACTCGTCTAAAGGGTAGCTTGATGGTCCTGAAATTGCCAAGTCGTTCGGATTTTCTTGAAGACCACTTCTTGTGGCTAAAAGAGTAGCAAGTGAAGAACTAGAAATTGTTGTTCCACCCCCAAATTGCTCATCAAACGGAGTGTTACTAATAGAACGTGAACAGCCAGGTAAAGCATCTCCCACTACATTCCTTCCAAGAGATGTAACTAATGCCTCTGAGTTCATAACTGAAGATCGATTGGCCAAGTGAATGTTTGCATGGAGATCATTGATAGGTTCTCCTTGCAATGTCGGAAGCATGGTAAATCCAACCACTGTCTGACTATGGTTGTTAAGGTTGAATGAATCAAACTGGACAAGTGAGTTTGGGGTTCTCTGTGATGATCGATCTGTAGCAACATAATTCCTTCCTGCCATATCTATTGGAACACCAAACAAACCATTCTCCATGATATTGTGCATCGATCAAATCACATGGCAAGAGGCACAAATAACTTGAAAATCAGCTGAATGCTTCACTTGTATGTTAGGCCACTTTCACTTGCAAAACAGCGTTCTTTGCACTTATGGGGAACTCTTCTCACTAAGGATCATGAACAACAGAGCACTAACATGCTTTCTGTAGCTGATTCTATGTTGTTTTTGCTGGCAATCTCTTTGAAGTTTTTAATTTCTGATGTCAAGTAATATTCAACTGGAAAATTGAAATGATTTGAAAAGGTCAGAGTAACTTAATGTAAACCATAGAACCACAATTAAAGGAGGAAATTAAAACAATGTTCATATGTATACAGAAAAAAGATTGATGATGAAACACAAGCAAAATCCAGGTGTGAAATTGCAGATTTCTTTGCATTCGTTATCTCATTGGAAACCATACCAGAATATCAGACTTGGCCTACCGATAGCTTCCTTAAGTGAAGCAAGGTCCAAGTCCCAGTGACTGCAATTTCTAGTGTTATAACAATGTAATGGAGGAGGGTATCCCTCATTGTGCAGTCCTAGGTTCATTGGAAAGTGCATAAAGATTCCGGCATAGGTTCATGTTTTAATTTTGATGAAATTAAATTAGATCTTTCATCTCACACATGCATAAAGAAAATCAATGACCACTCTCAATCTTCCATGCACTGATTCACATATAGAGACAAGGTGAAGAAAATGTTTAAAGTCGAGTAAATTATCATTGGTGTCAACTAGTTTATTCTCCCTGGAAAAAAAAAAAACACTCTTTGTTCTCTTGTTCAATATCGAGTCACAATTTGACTGAAGCAACAACCAGCCATTAAAACACGTGAAAGAAGACCTGCATGTGTAATTTCGTTCAGATATCTGACTTGGGGGCTGTTGAGTTTGCAGTTTAGTAGCAGTCACCACAGCCCAAAATGGGCCTAGCCTAGTTGTATACAAGTGAAAATGCTCTCATGACTTCGAAACTATACATGAGGAAAGCATGGATCAACCTTTTTAAGAGTTAAAGGAGGGACCGATATGGACAAAATCAACAGCATAAGGGAGATGATAGGTGTCATCTAAGAATGTTGTGTAAATGACACCTCTCCCGATGTTGTAAATTGTAAGCTATAGGAGAAATTTCAGATGTGCGTACTTTAAGCTTCCAAAGCTCTTTTGCACTATTATTCGAGTAAAAGCACAGATGGGAGAAGGATGCAAAGACCATGTAACTGAAGCCCAACCCTTCTGTATTTAGAACACCAAAATAGCATCCAAGGAAAGCGAGGAGAAAAAAGACCTAAAGAAATATGCACAAGCATGCTAAAACAGTTGAGATCAGGAGCAAGGAAGAGCAAAATTAACGTTCAAGTTTGTCTTGAACTAATGCATGGACATAGCAGGGGTGCTGGAATTCTAAAAAGGCATGTGAAAATGACCAACCTTCTTGTCATTTGCTGAATAGCGATCGCCCAACAAGAGACAGTCTCTGTGGACACAATGGTGTCCAGCATACCTAGCAGACAAAAAAAAATAATGAGAGCTAAGAATTTTCATGCAGATTCATGGGATTTCCCAAATCAGACATAAGAATTTTATTATGCTCACAAGACAAAGTGGAATGTTATTACACTGGTTGACACTATATGCAGGTTCCCCAAAGAACCCAAGACAAGCTACAATCAAAAGCCACAACCATCCAATGAAATCATTGGTTGTTCTTTCTCCATGAAAGAGCATGATTCATGATCAAAAGACAGAAAATAGTGGTGACTTTTGTTAGGTAATAAAAAAAAGGCAACAGGTGCTCGTGCAGTAACCCCACCCTTCTCCAAGCATTAAGTGATCAGAAAAGTAAAGTTTTTTTCTTTAAGAACCCAAAACCAAGAAACTGAGATTTAGATTTTTAGACTGAGTCTAACAAGATTTCATGATTTTTCTCTCCTCGGTAAGATTTTAAAAGCTCATAAACACGAATGAGTGTTGAAAATAAAGGACAAAAAAATTCAGAAAACCCACTAAAAAACAAGGAAGAGGGTACCCAAAAGCCAAAAAAAAGCTTCTGAGGGCCATGTTAAATGTACCTATAAGACTCAAGCTGGGGAGAGAGGAGCCACACAAGAGTAAAAACAAGGACATGGAGAGAGAAAAAGGGAAGCAAATTTATCTCTGGTGCAGTGTCACTCATTTCTCTTGCAGGCTTTTGAGGGCCCATTATTTCCCTCTCTTTGCCATCCCCACCACCTTTCATTTTCTGCTTCTCTGCAATCATCACAATCAAAATATGTGGATTCTCTCTGTTACAACTCCTGTTCATGGCAGGTTCTGGGCACCAATTTTCAGAGGAAGTCCTTCGCTCTTTTAGCTATTTTAAAACAACAAAGGTAATGAAGTAAGGGAGTTTTATACTTTCTCTTCAGAATCTAAAAAACTAAAGGTTTAAGGCAAGCGTGTTGTGCTGTAATACTGTAATGCTATGAAAAGAACAGCGAAATACACTGTTCCAGGTTTTTTAGCAGCGTACTTTACAAGAAATGGTGATGCAAGCAAAACCAAAAATGATGAGAAAATCTAGTGAGGAGATCTTTGACATAGTTATTGAAGCAATTACAAGCCCTATCTACCTGTTCACGTCTTTTGGATTTCCACGTGGGCCTTACCCTACTGTTCCAGTGATAATTACATTTAGCAGACCATTATGATCACATCTCCATCTCTATCTAGCTATGATGGGTCATGGGAGGAGACCTGTGCTGTGATTATGATGTAACACTGGTATCAGGTGATTATCTTATTCAATCTTGCATGCTCGTTGGATCATGATCAAGTTGTGCTCCAAGTAACTCAAGATTCATCAAATCCATGCGGTAGAGTGATGGGATTGACTTTTTGTATCTACCTACCTGCAGCTGTTTTTTTTTTCAATAAAAATAACAAATACATAGACATTTTTGACAAGTATTTTATTTAAAAAAATCAGTAACAAATCAAGAGAGTTATACTGGTAGTGAATTAAATAATTGAAAATTATTTGTATTAATAAATAAAAAATTATTAATGATAATTAAATATGTATTTGAAAAAGTTAGGATATAAATATTTATTAAAATATTTGATATTGTATCATGATCTATTTAATTGATTTTATTTAATGACTATATTTATTAAAATTATTTTTTTATTTAATCAAATGAGAGTAGAAATAAATATATACATAAAATTTATTAAATAAAATCAAAATGAAAAACATATCATGTAAAATTACACTTATTATAAATACTATCCAAAAATAAATATTTTTTATTTTTAAAAATAAATTTCAATTATATAAAACATAAAAAAATATAGATGAAGTTTAAAAATCCATTCAAGAATTAAATTCATACAAAATACTTAAAAAAACAACCACTATTTTAAAAATACTAAATTAAAAAATTAGAGAGAATGTGTATTAATTTAAATATGAATTAAAAAATCATTTTAAAAACACAGGTAAAAAAACATGATTTGTTTTTTAAAAAGCCAAAATTACCAAAAAAACTAAAAAGAATTAAAAAAAAAAAGAGGCCATATGTCATTAGGCTTTGCCTATTTAGAAGGGCTCGCACACGGACACATTTTTTTAATGTAATTGGGTTTGCCCTAAAGTTTTTTGAAAAAAAATCAACCGACATATCATGTGATTTATCTAAGATTTCAATCACTATGATGACTAGGAAATCAAGATTAAATGTTTTTTACAAAAATCTATTTTTAACTCGCAATACCTAGGTAGCGCTTGGTTATTGTCCCAAGACAAAAGAGATAGAGACACTGGAGACAAATGAGACTAAGACATAATTATGTTTGATGGTGATGTATAAGACAAAATGACTATCTCTATATCCTATTTGGTTATGGTGAATAAGATAAAATAAAATATGAAAAAAAATATTTTACCCTTGATATGTATTGTTATCAAACTTACATATTAAAAAAAAACAATTCAACATTTTATTTTTTGTACTTTAATTTATATCGAGTATTGAATTATTAATATGATAATAACCTTAGTTATAAAATCATAACTAACTTGTCGTGTTGATCCGAGCATGAACCTGTCCAAGTTTAAAAAATTTATGGACAACTCAGGATAAATCCAGGTCAGTAGAGTTGACCCTCTCGATTCATGACCTAAATCTTGCCTTGGGTTGACTCCCAAGTCGGGTTTTAAAACTATAATAATGACTATTTTTATCCATATGTTGACCCGGGTCAACTCATGTTAACTCTCCCAGACTGTGACCTGGGCTTTGCCCTGGTTGACTTCCAAGTCAGATTTTAAAACTATTATAATAGTAATTTTTATCCTTATACTGACCCTAGTCCACCAAAGTTGACCCACCAAATCCGTGATCGGGGCCTTGTTAATCTGTGTTGCGATATTAAATATTGTGATCGATATTTATATCTTAATTTTTTCAATTATATTTTTATTTATTGTTAATGACTTTGTTTTTATTTATTTACACAATAGTTTGTGATTTATTTAATTAGCTCCGTGCATAAGTTTTTTTTATTTACATATATGATTTTTTTTCATGTAAAAAATATGTTGAAAAACTCTACATATTCAATTTCTTATCATATATTGGTGTTTTCAATTTGATTTTTATTCTTATGATTTTTTGTTTTTTTCCTTAACCCTTTTATAAAAGTCTTATTATTTTTAATCCCATTATTCAATCCAAGTTAATAGTGTATTTTTTTTTTGTTATTATTCTTTTGATTTTTTTCTCCTTCCGTTAATTTTTCTACTCTTTTCAATTTAACTCTCAAAGTGAAAATTTGAGCCCTCTAAATATTTTTTATTTTGATTTGAACCCTCGTTCTTTTAATTGATATTTTTTTATTTTGGATTTTTTTGTACAATTTTTTTTTCAATTTCATCCTTTAATGTTTCGTTTCCTAGGGACTATGCCTTTTGCTCCTTTTGTGTATAGTGCTTCCGGTCTGATGACTCGGACCATGAGTTTGAAAAGTAACAGGGTTGACTTTTTTCGGTCTTATTTTCTTTTCTGATATCGTCGTTTGACTTTGTTTTTTTAATATAAAAATATGACTTTGTAGTTTTCTTCAATTTCTTTTTCTATTAAATTATCTTGATCTCATGACATAGAAGACGAGTTTGTTAGGTTAATCTGGACTAACTCTCCCTTTAATATCCAGATTATATGTTTACCATACTGGATCGGATTGGCACGCACCATTTTTTAAAAAAATCTTTTTTAACCCTATTTTCACCCTTCCATGTTTAGTTGGATAAAAATTAACAACATCATCTCTTTACTCTTAGACAAAAGTTTATTTCTCACGTTATCATGAATATATATATATATATATATATATCCTGTTTGTTATCATTGCCTCTTTTCTTTCCCATGTGATTCAAATAAAACCAACTTATTTGGTTGGTCAGGGTAGTAACTCGAGTTATTAGGTTTCTCTTTGTTTTTTAAAATGCACTTGCAACATCTAAAAGTTATTCAAGGAAAAGAAACGCAGACCCACAGTGTAAGGTGAACACTAGTCTAGTAGTATAAATTAAAAAAGGTGGTATTTTTACTGTGCACCACCTCATAAAACACTATTTATTTTAATAATGTTTTTCTTTTTTTTCTTTGATTTTTTGCCCTCAATCTATATTTATTTTTCTAATGTCATCCTTCAACATTAGATTAATTGAGACTTAGACTTCATGATTTATTGTGGTTTGCTTTCTATGAAGTTATCTTGGTTTCATGACTCAGTTCGTAAGTTTGAGTGGTTAACTTAGTTGGCTTAAGTTTTTTTTTTTTATCTTTTCTTAATATTTTTTAATTTTATCCTTTAGCATGTAGTTGGTTATGAATGAGGCTTCATGATTTATTTTGGTTTGCTTTCTATAAGGTTATCTCAATCTTAACTCGAGTCACATGCTTTGCGAATTAATCTGAGTATACTCAAGTCATTTGATCGTGTAATATTTTTAAATTGAGTTTTTTGAACTTTCAACATTCAACAACGAGTTTATTGAAAATTGAGTTTTATAATTTGTTTTGATTTACTTTCTATGGGTTTATCATAGTCTCATGACCTTGATTGCAAGTTTGT
>Ga0325411_1003442_pt1 | contig 17855 bp, 18 predicted proteins | sample PopdelMetagenome_13_FD_206181 | JGI IMG/M metagenome (GOLD analysis project Ga0325411, IMG submission 206181) | Populus deltoides microbial communities from Bellville, Georgia, United States - Xylem-PdIQD-R4 | ecosystem: Host-associated > Plants > Phyllosphere > Stem > Wood/Secondary xylem...
TATATATATATATATATATAAGGAGAGAGACCTGCTTCTGCTACAGAGACATGAATCAATGATCACTGATATGACTCAAAATTTCTATAGGAGGAGCACCGCAAGTTGTTTCCCTGTTACAAGTCCACTTTGTTACTTAGGCCATGGCTAATGCATCAGAAAACAGCTCATTGGCCATGGGCTTATGGCCGACACTAATGAAAGGGCAGGTGAGCAAAATCCACTTTTGGAAGCAAATCCTGGAATGTAATAAGTTTTCAAATCTTCCCCAAAGTAATCATCACATGCAAATAACTAGGGCAATCAGCACTATCAAGATACCAGTTACCACTGCAGGTCCACCTTTGAGGATGCTAAGTTTTCTTTATACTGGTTTCATTATCGTAGGCGGATCACAGCATTATACCTTTAACTTTCCACTCAATGTTTTCTTAACGCGGTTGAACTTACTTGTCCAGGGCTGATATCATATTCCATTACAATCTTAAATTGTATATAACCAAATCATAGCCATTGGATTTGTAACTTAAAGGTCCAAAACACTAAAGTACTGGAAGAGAGTTAACAAACATAAGCCGCAGGACCATTTCTTTAGCAATTTCTTATACAGCAGTGTGCATATTCAAACACAAAATCTGTGATTTCCACCTTTAAATCCATATGCACATCCTTTTGCCATTCTTAAAAACATGTAGGCCCGCTACCCTGAAGCAAACCTTCTCTTTTCTACTTTACTTATTCCACACCTCGTTATATTTAAAGAAACAACAATTTTCATCTCCAACAAAACTTGTTTTAGAGGTTTTTTTTTCCTAACAAACACTTTGAGATGCTTCCACTCCCTCCTCCACCACCCTCCCTGCTGCCCGCAGAACCATCTCCACAACCAGAAAAGCAAGGCTTTCCAGTCTCTCTCAATCAGATAGTCATATCAAAGCAAGCCAGAAATCAACAAAGTTCTTCAGCAGAGACATCAAATTCTGACAGCAAGAAATTAAGCAAGCCGCCAATATTCCAACATCCTCGACATCCTCGTCCTCGTCGTACCAACCCAGTTATATGGTGTGGTGCAATCCTCTGCCTCATATTCAGCCTTGTTCTCATCTTCTTTGGAATAGCAACTTTGATTATCTACCTTGTCATTAAACCAAGAAATCCAGTGTTTGACATACCAAACGCAAATCTAAGCAGCATATACTTCGATTCACCAGAGTATTTCAATGGGGATCTTACCTTCCTCGCAGACTTCTCCAACCCAAATCAGAAAATTGATGTGAGATTCGAGTATGTGGATATAGAGCTCTATTTTTCGGATAGACTTATAGGAACTCAAGCTCTTCAGCCTTTCACACAAAGAAGTCGGGAAACAAGATTGGAATTAGTTCAAATCATATCAAGCTTGGTCTATTTGCCCCAGAATCTTGCTTTTGAACTTCAAAAGCAGGTGCAGAGTAACAAGGTCCACTACAACATGAGAGTAACTTTTAAAGTGAGATCTAACCTGGGTCTGCTCCATTATTCATACTGGTTACATGGAAGGTGTGAGATAGAGATGACTGGCCCACCCACTGGTGTTATCGTTGCCCGAAGTTGCAAAACAAAGAGATGAAGAAGAAGAGATTTTTAACTTTTCTTTTCCTGGTTTGTTCAGATTGATGTCTAAATAGATTTTTTTATATATAATAAAACATGGTCTGACAAGTTTTGTGCTATGGATCGAACAGAATTCTTCGAGGTTGTAATTGTCTAAGGCCATAAATATGTTATTTTGAAACCTTAAGCTCAGTAAACACAGACAATATTTCATTTTGGTACTTCCGCCACCTAGGTTTTCAATGAGCTAACATATGAAGTGAACTAGCATAAATAATGTCCAGTCAAATTAATACCTTAAATTATGTAAGAGGAAAGGATTAAGCACACAGTGTGGATAAAATTGAGAATTTTGATATTCAGACACATGCTTCGATTAAACAAATGTGCTAGAACCACCTTTAATCAGGTAAGCTAAAGTAGCTTATTATCTAATTTGAAGTTTCTCGGCACCTTGAGTGTACTTCTGTGAATTCAAAGCATTTCACACAAATTTATCGACAGCGCTTATCGTAGAAGGACCTCAAGACCTTCCTACGCTGATCTCCCAGTTAGTAAATTAACAATATCTTAAAGCAAGTATGAACAACTGAAACTCACATTCAATGGAATTAGCAGCAGCAGTGGTGAAAGGATTACAAAATTAACTCATGTAAACAAAATTCATTCAAGATTTAAAAAATATGCAACTGATTTAAACATCTCCAAGATCATTATTAGTACAATTTTACTTTCTGACTAAACACATTGTCTTTAACAACTTAAAGCTAGAAACAATATTTAGAACTCAGCTATACAATCAAATGAAAGAAGAAAAATTAACCTCTATTTTCATCCCCTCTTCAGCTCCCATCAACTTCATCCAGCGTCTTCGCTACAATAGACAATGCATGTAATCCACTCTGCAACTCGTCTTGCAACAAATTATAAATCAGCCTATGCCTCTTCACTAAGCTCTTCCCTTCAAACTCCTTAGAAACAACTTTCACATTGAAATGTGTCTCCCCATTACTCCCTCTCACACCAGCATGCCCAGCATGCTGATATGAAATATCCTCTACTTCCAATTCAACAGGACTTAGCTCCCTCTCCAATTTCTCCCTAACCCTTATTCCCCTACTCCCTAAAGCCTTCGAATTCGATCCCTTTTCACTCCCCTCCGGTCCCAAACCCTCACCACCATCAATTTTCGCATCAAAACTCAAGCCTTTGACCGAATTGTCACCAGAGCTTTCAACACCAACATCACCATTTGAGCCCAAATTTTCAATTTTTCCCTCATTCTCACCACTACCATCACAAAGCTTCGAGCTTTCAACAGCCCCACTTCCCTTTTCAGCTTCCATATACAATTCAAGTGTTTTCTTTTGCATCAACTTCAACATATTCAAAAACCCATTATTCCTAGAAGGTGTCAAGCTCTGCTGCAACCCAAGAGACACAACAAAATCGGGAGAAACCCTCAAAACCTCCTCAACCGGCCGGCCCGAAAGCCCTTGAACAAGCAAAGCAGCAAGACCCTTAGTTAAAACAGAATCAGAATCAGCTTCAAAGACAACATTCTTCTCAAAATCCAAATAAGCCCTAACCCAAACTTGAGAAACACAACCTTCAACTTTATTCTCCCTAGTTTTAAACTCACTGTCAAGTGGTTTCAAATTCTTTCCATAAAAAAGTAACTGCTCATACTTAGCTTTGGGTTCTTGAACCGATTGAAAAAGCTTGATGATCTCTTGAAGCTTTGGAGGGAATTCTTCAATTGGTTGAAAAGACATAGAGCTTGATGGTGATGCAAGTAAAGGTTGAGTCTTTGTTGGGATTTTTTGGAAAGAAATAGGTTTTGAGAAAATAAAGAAGGAAAGATTTGTGGGTTCTAAGGAGAAAATTAAGGTTTTTGTTGAGTGAAGAGATTTTGGGAATTTTGTGGTCAATATGCGAAGAGAAGTGGAGATTGAAGTGGAAGACATCGTTGAAGAACACAGAACTTATGCAGAGGTTTCCAACGAGGAAAGGATATAAATGGATTGTGAGGGAGAACTAAACGAGAAGTTGACATTGTTTTATTTTTTTACTTATCACTATAATTTGATAATCTTGTCTCAAATAATTAAGTAAAATAATGTGCTTATAGTTCACAACATGGTTATTAAATCCAACCCGAGTATTTATCAGAGGTCAAGTAATGAATTGGACATGTTAAAACGATTTCTTTAAAAATAAAAAACAAAACATTGTTGTTTTGACATATAAATTAAAAAAATATAAATATAAATAGATTATTTATCAGATTTTATTTTAATCGACACGTCATAAATTAACTTAATTTTTTTAGTAGTTTCTCACAATGTTGCATGCAACTTTCTGCCCCTTTATCTACCAAAAAGAAACTAGCTAGTCATGACAGCAAATCTATGTTTTGCCTCATGAAGATTTGAGCAGTGAACTCCAATTTGAGTTCTACCGAACAACAATAACTTTGCTTGCAAATGGAATTAATGCTTCAATTAATATTTATGTCTAGGGAAAATATTCAGTCTGCCATCATGCAGCTTTTTCGCTGGAGCAAGAAGAAAATATTGTGTAAACTTAGGCAAGAAATTCCTGTAATGTCCTGCCTATGTCCATCGCATCATCTCATATTTTTCCTTCAGAAACCTCTTCTCTTTCTCCCACTTGCGTCTATCGTCATCATACTTGGCCTGCAATCTTTCCTCCATGATTTTCAGTTTCTCCCTGAATTCATCTTCACATGTTTCTTTTGCTTTTCTCAGCTCTTCTTCACGAAGTGCTCGGTATTTCTTGAACTCATCTTCCAATTTGTTCACCAATATTCCATCCCAATATGGAATGTTTTCTTCACTTGTAGCCTTCCTCAATATTTCAAAAGGTGCAGATTTCATGATTGAATCCTCTCCTTCATCCTGATCAAGTGCATTCTTTCCATCAGATTGCTCTACGTTGTTCTAGTGAAAGTAAATTGTTAGTAAAGGGATACATACATGCATACATATAAGAGAGAAATATTAGACAATCATGTTTCCATGGAAAGAGAACTAACCCTTGAATCAGAGTTTTTGAGGCTTCTGTGGGGCTTCAACCTTACCGTGTTAGCTTTTTCAATCATGGCGCACTTATAGCATAAGAAATTAGATAGTACCAAGATAACAAGACCACAGCTTCCAATGTTAGCACTGCACAATAAGAGACAGAAAGCAAATCTTTCAACCCAGAGAGCAACAGTGGTGGCTTCCATTGACACGCCCCTTCACTAGCTAGGGTACACCAAATATGTGTCACTGTATGTTATATATATAGAGAGAGAGGTCGAGCTCCTCTGTAAACGCTTGTTTTGGTGGGCAATGACGAAGTTTTGGGGGGCAGGTTAAAAATTTGCCTATTTCTCAAAAAGGAAGTTGGAGAATTTTTCCTGTCTTGATATCTTTCCTATTCCTATACACAAAAAATATGCATGATTATTCCAACTTTACCTCTTTCAAGGATTTATAGTATCTGCAAGCAACGGCATTTTGTCTCGACCCAGAAATAACGGAGACTGTAAAGATAAAAAGAGACATGTTTTTCATATCTTTTGTTTTGAAGTATAAAAATTCATTTAAAATTGTTCTAAAAATATATTTATTTTATAATTCTATCTTTATTTTTCTAATCAAATATGTTTATATTCATTTTATATTTTTTTTCTTTCTGTATCTATCATTAGAACACCAACATAAGGCAAATTCCTGTATAGTTCAGCAAAGTCCATTTCGTAACCCGCAACGTAGTAATCTGGACACTGCAGAAAGGAATCATGGAGGAAAAACCATTTGCAACTCAACGCAGATAAAAGGGATACAAGATTAAGCTAATGTGGCAGTTGACACCAAAGCTAAAGCAACACAAATGTGCAGTCTAAACAAAAAGTAATTTGATGTCTGGCGCAAATAGTGGAAAGCTCTTGGGTGCCCTAACCTCTAACTCTTGACATCCTGAAAGGGAACATCAGTCAGATAGCTTTTTGTCTGAAGGGCGAGGTCCCCAATGCTTGCATGGTTGTCAGGAAATCACCTCTGGTGGTGCTGCGCAGAGCATGTAAAAACAATGGCAGTTTCTCTCCGGGTCAGAGACTTGGCAAACGCGTGATCTTTCAAGAAGGTAAGTACGAACTGCAGCAGCACCAGAGATCTTCCCATGCTTATCAAGTTGTATCTCAATAAACTTTCCAAATCGACTGATTGACCACCCTTTTTTGTTTTATTGTAAGTTTAACACAAATTTTTAGAAGAAAGTAGAACGTAGATACAGCATCTAAAATTCACCTTGAACTGTTGTTTTTGACAGTTTATGCGTTCCCAAATGCTTCCAACAGTGAATTGGACTGAAGTGGAAATCAACGACTCCACTCAATCACTTTAATCACCGTTATTAAACCCTGTCTGATCTGATTGGTGAATATAAAACCTGACTTGAATTTTGACTTGGATGGATTTCCAAAAAAACATTGTTTTAAATATATTAAAATTAGCCTGTTTAGTCCATGACTCTGACGTGCTGGGATTAATAACTTTGAGTTCAGTAGTGGAATCATCGAAAGGGCAAGATGCTGTCACAGTGAAGAGGGTTCTGTCTGGTTCAAGATACCATTAAAAGTAAAAGCTCTAGTAATGACAGTGTTAAAGGGAAGCATGTCTGTTTGATTGGCTTAGATTTGTTGTAATTGGAAGTTGATGGGACTGTTTTAAAAAAATATTTATTTAATAAATATTCAAGTTTATTCATTTATAAATAACTCTAAGCAATATATTATAAATTAGAGAAAAAAATATTATAAATTAGTTAAGAAAAATATCAATATACCCTTATATACTGAGCGTACTCAAACTCAAATTTGAATACACACACACACCAAAAGGCAAAAGAAATTAATTAATTGGCATTCCAAGGAAGGAAAATACAAGTTGTAATTGCATAAATAAAATCACCAGCCCCGTAAAGTCATAAACAGAGACTCAGAGAGAGGCCTAGTACTTGTACCCCTTCTCAAACAAGCTCTCTGAAGCCAACCCACCAGCACCTCCTCCAGTATACTTGCCAAGAGTTGCCTCTGAATTTCCCTTGCACCTAACCAAGAACACCTCTTGAGCTTTCTCAACATTCTCCTTCTTTCCAGCCCATGTTTTGAGCGTGCTTTTTTGCAATGCTCGGCCGAAAGAGAATGATAAAGTCCATGGTTTCAACACCTCAAGCTTATTCATTGCATTGAGGTTCAGTGTTGCTTCCTCCTCACTTTGCCCACCAGACAAGAACACGATGCCTGGTACAGCTGGTGGAACAGTTCTGCGTAGCGCGGTCACTGTGTACTCAGCAATCACCTCAGGTGTTACCTGTACAGAATCAAGTTAGCCCTTTTGAGATTAATTAATTATAAAGACAAGTATCAGATAATTCAATTAATTAGATTAAGGGTTGATGTTGATATTTTGATACCTTTGGGCTATCAGAACCTGGAGTGACCATGTTAGGCTTGAGGAGGGTGCCTTCAAGAAGAACATGCTGGTCATTCAATGCCTTGTAAACAGCTGCAAGCACAGTCTCAGTTACAGCAGCACATTTCTTAATGTCATGAGATCCATCGGTCAAAATCTCAGGCTCCACAATAGGCACCAGACCATTCTCCTGACAAATAATAGCGTAACGAGCCAACCCTTGTGCATTCTGCTGGATTGACAATTCAGATGGCTCAGTTGGGCCAATCTTGAGGACAGCACGCCACTTTGCGAATCGTGCACCGGCCTTGTAGTATTGCTGGCAACGTGCTCCGAGTGAATCAAAGCCTTGGGTTGTAGTTTCACCATTAGTCCCAGCTAATTCAACTACACCTTTGTCAACTTTGATTCCGGGAACAATGTTGTTTTCTTGGAGGACTTCAACAAATGGTTTCCCATTAGAGGCTTTCTGGTAGAGGGTTTCTTCGAAGAGGATGACACCAGAGAGGTAAGGTAGGGCTTTGCCGGATGTGAAAAGGAGTTCGCGCAGGGCTTGGCGGTTGGACTCAATATTCTCAACATTTATGCTCGATAAACGATTACCAATGGTGCCTGTGCTCTCATCCGCAGCCAAAATGCCCTTCCCTGGTGTGGCAATGTACTTGGCAGTCTTGATCAACTCATCTGGAGTAAACAATGGTAAGAACCAACAACCTTAGAAGCTATATATATATATATAGGCTTGATTTGATAAGCTATCCATTATTATTTGAAGCTTCAATCCATGTGCATGCATGAGGTGAAACTCCTATCATTTATATATGAAAGTCTACCAGTGGCAACTTAACTGGATATCTGCCAATGAACTTGAAGTTCAACTGCAATCATATCCCCATCTCCAAAGAGGTCTCACATTTGAGCCTCTCATTTGTAACCAGCAAAAAAAGATGGATATGCAAAGGAGAAAGAAACTGGTGCACTCTAGTTTTCAGTGTTCATGAATTCGTAGTCAAAATAGTGCTTTAAAGTGAACTCGAGTGCTCAACTTAAGCTTCATGGAGTTCAAAAGGTTGGACATAGACAAGTGTGTGTGAGAGAGAGGAGTAATACCTGCATACTTTCCAACAAAGGCCGACATGGCTAAAGCTTTTTCTAGGATGGATATTGGATAAAGAAAGATAAATAGATACAAGACGAAAATGCAAAAACAAACTTTCGCAAGCACCACTCTATATAGATCATCTTCGATAGAATATACCAAAAGAAATCCACCCTACAAATGTCAACACGTGTCAAGAGATTAGCCCAACACAGATTATCATCCTTGGATAAAGCAATGAGTGATCACTCTCTTTGCCATGTGGATATCTTTTTATTATCTCTCAGCTCGAGAACCCTAAAAGCATTGTGTGGAAAAGGAAAAGCTCTTGCCTCATCTGCAGCTTTGCTCCCTCCAAAATTTGAAGATATTGATGCAAACATCTATATTTGTCTCAGCCACTAATTTCTAACCATTAATGTCAATGTCCCTTCTAATTCATTTCAGCTTCATTTTTTGATAAATTAATGCCCTGCTATAGTAGAGTAGAAGAAAACAAAAGGGAACATGTAGCTAGGATGAGAAAATTTGCATACACCACAATAACAGAAAAGAATCAAACAAGGATAATCAACCTCTAGTAGAACCAAAATAATGGTTCACCATAAAATTGTATCACCATATATGAGATCAAATATCTGGGTTCACAGATACATATATCATGAGGAGGTTGTCACCATCACGTTCCAAGTAGGTGCCAGTAATCCTCTCCTCTAAGCCATGCAATGACTGAGTAACTTTTTGATAATGGATTGTTTGCTCTTTATTTTTTCCTATGAAACCCGTCTGCACAGAACTAGGTGACAGAATCAAACACCTCCCTGTGTGACTCAAAGTTTCAAGAAAATAAAAATGAAAGGAGGAAACTATAGGTTTAATTTGAGTCAAAATTTGTTGAAAACTGAAATAGCACAACTCAGCAGATAAAAGAGTCCGGCAGTTTCGGCTGCTCGCCTCCAACTCTTCGCAGATTAATCAGCACAGCTTTTAATATCTCTATTGTGTAGGGGCCACCACTGGTTGGTACTCGTCATCTGTACCGAAATACCTATCTCCAAACTCACCCATACCAGGTATAACACGGAAATCTTCATTCAAACCAATTTCAATCTCAGATGTTACAATCTTTATTCTTGGGAATCTTTTGCAAACCACATGCACTCCCTGAGGTGCCTGGTGGACATAAATAGTATATTTGTAAACAGGAATGTCCAAAATTAATGTCTCATAACGAGTAGGCTAAAAATAAAACAAAAAAATCGAGTAGGCAGAACTCGCTTACAGATATGAGATTAAGAAATATGATCTGGGATTCCGGCACACCCTTGCTAATGAGTAAAGAAATAGCCTGAACAGCTGAATTGCCTGAACAAAAGGTAGAGAGTCATTAATACCAATTAGTGGAGCAAGAGATATACTCAATCGAGTAATTTTCATGTTCAAATTCAAACTTTTAATTGAGTCTAGAAGTGCCAGTAGCATTTTAAGACATGAGTAACGGTCTTTTCCATCAAGTTACAAAGAAACAAAAAGATTTTTTATGAGTCCTCGAAGGCAGTAAAACTTTTATCATCACTAACTCATTCCAAAACAAAAATCTATAGTGAAAAATACAAACCTGTCCCTAGAATTGGATCCAATAGCAACACATGTCTATCTGAGATGTCTTGCGGTAACTTTTCATATATTAGCTGCCAAAGCGTTGAAGCATTGAGAGATTAACCAGAACTCAGTGATTGTATGACACATACAGATATGAAGTCAGACGCATGCTTGAAAACAAAGAGAGAAGCTTTTACAAACCTGCTGACCATTGTCACCTTCCCTATGAATAAGAATCTTCCCAATCTTGATGCCTTTACAACATGCTCGTAAAGCATTCTCCATACTCTCACCACTGGTCATAATGTAAAAGAGAATATTTAGTTGTTTGTCATGCAGTTGGAAAAGATGCAGGAAAAAGTTCATAAAATGTAAACAATAAGAAATTCGTTGTTGGGGCTACAGATTCCAATTCAGTTCCTAATTATCTTCCTCTAACCAAGAAACTAAATAATCAAATCAATCATAAGGCTACCCATTCATGTGATTGTAACAATGAACTTGGGAACTTAACACAGTCTAACTAATGAGTTGGTTTCATAGTGCTCTTGCATAATATTATCTGCAGAAGAAATTCCCTAAGACTGCAGTGGGTATCAATCATGCAGGAAGAAAGATACAAGTTATTGCCAACTTATTGCCATCGCCCACATAATTCAATCTCATGTGTAGCTGGTGACAGATGCAAGAGAATAAAACATACTAGTAAGTCAAAATATTAAGCAGACAGTGGAACATATCAATCCACTGCTTCATAAATTGAGATCGTACAAGTACCTCCTAATAACAGATACACCACATAACCTCTTACAGAAGTCCACACCAGTGTAAACTGACCCTGCATCACACAGGAAAAAAATGTGGTGAGAAGTAAGATCCGAGCAGTTACAGTTACAAAACTAAAAAAAAAAAACCAGCTCAGATGAGAAATATGGACCCATCACTTAAAGAGTATGAAATGAGTAGAAGTAAGTCATCTTCCTAATCCTGCAACTACAAACGCACCATCACAAGTAATACAAGTTCTGTTACCAGGGTGCCAACATGCTCATCATTCATGTTTTAAGTATCTAGTAAAATGAAAGTATAAACCTTTTTATTTGAAGAATAAACATCAAATATTTCTCCAAGATTTCATCTCTCATTGACAAAATAAATACCAGGTAAAAGTAAACTTGAAATCAAGACCTGAGTAGCCTAAAGATTCTCAGAACACTGAGCTGTCAGCTTACCGGTGGGAGTGGTCACCTGCTTTTCCGTAAACGGTAGATGTCCCAGACCATGTTCAACAACCTGGCATGTGTAACAGGAGATTGGATAGGTGAACAAACTGAATAAAAGAAAAGGTCACTATATCGACTCTCAAGCAAAAAAAAAATTAAAAAATAATAATAAAATAAACATTAATTAAGAAAATATAAACCCACCAAACGAATCAACCTATCAGCATAAAAAACAAAGTCATGTTTTGTTGTCTGAGAATCACGTATTAGAGTATGCATACCGCGTATCTGCATGAGACAGGCAAGAATTGTTGGATCTAAATAAGCAAAGAAGCAAACAACAATACAGTACACAGAACCAGAAAAGCAGGTAAGATATGCTGCTTAATCAAGATTAATGTAGATCTCCATTAGAATACATAACCCCCATTGTTAGGTTTGATTGGTGAGTAGGATGCCATACCTGAAAAGTTGATTGAATGACATATAAATTGGGGTATATTTTACACATATCATGTTGGCCAAGCTTTGTACGAATGTGTTGCACAATCAAATCAATGGCTACATGATTATCTCCTCCACGAGGAATGATGATGTCAGCATACTTCTTTGTTGGGAGTATGAAATCATCAAAAGCAGGCTTCACAAATTTTGAGTACTGCATCAAAAGAATTCTGTTAATTCCCACAAAAGGTCACACACCATGATAGCCTAATAGAAGAGATGAAAATTAGCTCACACGTAAAGGCTTTCTATTGGTTTGCTTACTTTAAGATTATCTTGATCACTAAATAAGTATTTTAAATCAAAAGGAAAAAATAACAAGACTACATAAATCTCATGTGATGTTGTTCACCCTCCAAAATTAATAGCAAATGAAAAGGAAACTGATTTTTTTCTTCAAAGATGGAGCCGACAAGGAAAAGGTGAGATCAAACAGACTAAGTTCTTAACATCCTAAAGGTGAAAAGGGACGAATGACAATCATTTTGGGATAGCATGGGTAGAAAATAAGATAAAAAGAAAGGAAAGAACAAAGGGGAGATGTAGGAAATTACTTCCTATCTCTCTTGTCCAAACCTCACGTGCTCTAAGTTGAAGAAATTGAGTGGGTACAGGCAGTAAAACATAAAAGTTCTACATCAATTTTCCCTTGTTTTTTTTTTTTTCCACCACATTTAACAACCAACAAAGGAAAATTTTAGATTCCCCAGATTTTACTTTCTATAAAACTGTAGAGAATAATGCAAGAAAGAAAGAATAATGCAAGAAAGAAAGAATAAGTCAACTTTTAGGCCCCCGTCAGTTCATGATGCAACCTACGAATTAAAAAACCACTAACCTGATCAAGTACTGTAGCAATATCTCTACCCTTCTCCACAATATCACGCCTTATTCTCCTTGCCAGACGTACATCAGCATCTGCGCTGAAAATTGAACTATGTCAAGTGATAGTGCTACAAATAAGTTATATTTGTGTGGTATATTGGATCATTTTATAAGGAACATCAGAACCTATTGGTTCCAAAACAAAATGAAAAGAAAAATGGCAGAAACATGTTGAGGAACTGAAACAACATAAAATTGTCGTGTTTGGCAATGGGGGAATGCAGAAAGTCAGGCATGCGTAGACATTTTGTTAAAGAAAAATACCAATTGCTACTTGAGATAATCTGAGATACTGAAAAGGATAGGTTTCCAGTAAAAAGCTTCAATAACCCATCCAGCAAGGTTAAGGATTATGATATTCCTCAAGGCTACAACTAAAATATAACATGCCACAAAAGCTCTAGACACATTTTATGAACTCTCACATCTTCCAACAATGTCCCCCTATAGGTTATACTAGCTTGTATGCACGCGCTCCACTGCGGAGGGACCAAAAAATTTTAAATGCAAAAAAGAAATCAGGTCTTAGAGAATTCTTTGGCACTGTTATCAAAAAAGAAATCAGGTCTTAGAGAATTCTTTGGCACTGTTATTAAACTTGAAAATTCAGTTGTTTTGAAAAACAATTTCACTCAAGATAAATTTTCTTATTAATATATTTCTTTTTTATCTTAGCAAATGCAAGTTTTTTAACTGGAATCATTGTTTCTATTAAAAAAACAAATATTTTATGATTGTTAAAGCAATTTGAAAAAAAAATCAAAATAATATGTCCATATTTTATGTGATTGAAAGCCAAAAACATTATAAATGTGATAAAATCATGTTTAAAATCTATTTAAAGATTTTAAGAATAAGAAAAAAATTGAATTGAATTTTCATGAAAAATTTATTATTAGTAGTATTATTTTTATATCAGATGCATAATAATTGAAAAGAAATTATTAAGATCCAAATAATTAGATAGATGACATATCATCTATCTCCTGGAAGGAAATACTGCTGCCAGTGAGATTTCAACCCATGACCTACACCCATGCCATGCGCACTATGACATGTAATTGTTATAAAATGATTTAAAAAACATATTAAGGTGCTTCACTGTTTATATAATAGTAAAGCACCATAAGAAACTCCAGTTCTTTTAGTTTGTTTAGATAATATAGTGATGCCAAAGTTAATTGATAGCTGGAAAACTAAATAACCTGTATCAACAAATATCTTCATGTTCATCAGCTCTCGGATGCGAGGATCATGGAAAATAAGAATGCCTTCCAATATTATAACATCTGATGGATTGACCTGCAAAATATTTGTAGCAAAGAGAGTTCAGAATGTGATGCACATTGAAGAATCAAACATGAGATTTACATTTCATGAGTGCAGTCACTAAACGTTGTACAAAGACATCATGGAAGAAGTATTCAAATATCGTGTAGGGAAATTTCAGCATAGTTATGGTAGTGTACTGGTAAGTGTAACATGGCATGTACAGCTGAAACATAGAAGGAAACATTTGTCCACAACTAATTAATATGAAGCCACGCATCAAAAAAAAATCACATCTGTACACCCTGGTCACTGACAAAAAGATAACAATCATTAATGTGGAAAAGTAAAAAACTGCTAATTACTGAAGTTTCACTTCTTTTTTATTGTATTAATAGTTCCCTATTTCAAACAAGAGCCCCGTTTAGACAAAGAAAAAGAAGGAATCCAACTATGCAATTAGTAGAATACAATCATAATATAGTATTGTTCCCTTTAGTTTTTCGCCTTTTTCTTTTCCTTGGAAATATAAATTCCATTATCTTCTGAGCTAGATCATGCTGCCTTTGTTCCATAAAATTCCATAGTTGACCATATATGCCACAGAACCCAAAATAACACAAGTCAAAACCCAAAAAATCTAGATATAAGTAAATGTATAGCTTCACTAACAATCTTGCTCAACCTTGAGAATTTTACAAGTAGCATGTGAACATAGAGCCAGGCAATACAGTTACCACTATCCAATTAAGGTCCCGCCTATCAGTGTCCAAGACTCCAAGAAGGGAGGATTTGAAATGGTAAATGGTCCTACCTTCAACATTTTAGCATGAAACAGCTACTCATAACTCCTTTTGCAACCTTATGGTCACAATCTAATGACTTTACCCTCACTAAATAATGGCCCCTGGAAAATATATATCCATATAGATAACAAAGCCTTCAAGTAAATACCACACCAAGATCTTATAAAATTCTGAAGAACATTTGTTATGATAGTACAGAACCCAAGTTTATATGAAGCCAGCTTCGAATTGCAGATATCTGCAATAGGATTTGGCATATATAAAGGAGAGTTATGTTTTTCAAGACAAGGGGAGCATAGGAAAACTGTACCCTTCTTGCAGGAAAAACGTTTTTGTAACTCTTGAAGTCATAATTTGGAATATCTACTGCTTGCCCATGCCTCAACTTCTCCATAGCACATAGTTGTTGCTCAGTGTCAAATGCATCTGACAACATGAGAAATATTTTGCTAAAAGGGCAATAAAGCATTCACCATGCAAGAAATTTACCCCCACCATCTCAAAATAATTAGCCAGAGTTCTGCCCTTAAATACCTTCACTACAGGGAACATTGCAGCATGTTCATGGTTTGGAAGATGATAAGAGAAAGCAGGAAACTCAATGCATGACATTAAAGAGAACAAGAACCCCCCCCCCCTCCCCGAATCATGCTTATTTTGGTTAACAGCGCTGTATAAGGAAATACTCACTATTCATTGTATCCAAGATCCCTTAAATAGCACAATGTATCTTAGAGAAGTCTACTCACCAGGATGGTCAAAGTTGTACTCGTGAACTCTTGTAAGTTCCTCTTCAGTTAGATCATGATAAAAAGAATCCTGCCATTTCATCCATGAACAATATTTACTTGTATATTGAATCAATCCTGATAATAGCACCAAACTTTTATGACTAAGAGCTCAATGTTTAATAATATGCTTCATTATAAGATCCTTTTCTAAAATAGGCAACCCCATACCCATTAAAATAAAACACAATCAGAAAAAAGCAAACTGTAAAGCTAAAAATTGCAAAAGGGATACAGTTAATGGAGTTTCCCCCAACTGTTCTATTTTGTAACTCTGAAAGGTGTCAAATTTTTTAATGAAAGAACTTTCTGCATCTGATTTCCAAAACTTAAACAGAATCAGGGAGTCATTACCTGGTTAACAAGTACCACACGCTGATCATGAAGCTGTTGAATGATCATATCACAAACTGTAGTCTTCCCAGATGCTGCTCCACCAGCGACTCCTGTACCACAAAATAGTTAAAATGACAACTATCAAGATTTCTTTTTCTTCTGCATCATATCCCTGTTTGCAACTCTCCCTCCCATTTTAATTTACTTCGCCAAATATAAGCCTAAAATCTAAACCAAAACCAGCTTCACCTATTTCTTGACTGACTGGGTAAACTTTAAGAGCAAAACTTGGTACAAGATTATTCCATTCTTTTAGCATCCATGTTATGCACCTTCCTAAGTTAGATGATTCCAGTTTCATTACCCACATAAAGACTCATTTTTTCAATCTTAAAATGCATATGCTCTGCTCGCTGTACTTGTATATCTTCTGTTGTTCTCATTTTCTGGTTAAAGCACTCTAATAACTGCTGTTGAAAAATATTCAATTGAGAGGTAAGAGTAAAATAGTTAGAAGTTTGTAATGGAAGAAGAAGGTACATGTCAAGCGCATGTTCTGCCAAACCAATATGAAACCACTTCCTTAATGCATTATCACTATAAGCATGAGGCAATTTGCATGCACATAAGCATAAAACATGTCTTTTGTGCTGATGGTAAATAAATGCAAATGAGGTCTCTCCAATCTGTTCTCTTCTCACTGTCTCCATGGGCATATGCTAAAATACAATACCAGTGGGAAAAAATTAAGAGATTCCTTTTGATGAGATGGAATTTCTTGATCATTGCATGTATGAATCATAGAAAGTGAATTTCTGCAACCATTGCTTTGATCCCATAAAACAAGAAAAGAATCATACAACACCTCTCAGTATGCACCGATCATTAACAATTCACTGAGAACCTATATCAAAGATTTTAAGAGCTACTGGCTTCCAGCTAAATGAAAATTGACAAAAAGAACAGTCACTGACTCACCAATAACAAAGGGTTGCTTACACATCTCTTCAGCTGCTGAGGTTGTCGGTTGTCCCACCTCTGTATTTGTCATCTCCAAACCATCCATATGAAACCCAGAAAAATGAACCCCTGATGATGCCTCTATCATATCCTCGACTGATTTAGAATCCATGAACAAATCCTACAAACAAAAAGAACCCATTATTCTCAACCAATTTTCGCATTAATCCCACTTCATAACTTGAAAGAATCCCACTTTCTACATAAATATAAAATATTTCATTCCAAATCATCAAAGGGCAACCAAGTCAATCATTGCATTCTCTAGTTCATCAACAATCACTAAGTTCCATAGCCATAGCTCTTAAAAAGCTGAAAAATACAATCATGAAAACATCCCAACAAAAGTGTCAGCATCACTACAACCTCCCTTTCCTTACATACCACAAAAACATCAATCCCCCCTCACATTAATCATCAAAATGACACCACAGGGTCACTGTTTTTACAATTTTTAATCCACACAAAACAGAGATCAGTTAATGAACACACAAAGCAATCAAAAATAATAAATTCAATTAATAAAAAAAAGCTTGAGATTTTAGATTTGATCAATTAAACAAGAAATAATTTATCAATTAAAAATTTAAAAAAAAAAGACTGTACCTGGTGTAAAGCTTTAAAATTTAGAGATCAATGAGAGCGGGAGAGATTTATAAAAATATAGATATTTATTTTGGAAAATTAACAGATAACTGTTTAAAGATAGTATTATTATTAGGAAGAGGCTGGTGGTGTTTTTAGCAGCAGAAGGAGAGGGGGAAGGAGCGAGTGCTTCTGTGTTAATATGGCTGAATGGCTTATTCAAACACAACTGATTTTTCAGTATCTTTGAAGTTTGAAGGGAGACCTTGCACCAAATTCTAAGCTTCTAATATACTCCTCGAGGTGTTTGATTACTGTATGGATACGGAAGAGGCGAAGACGATGAATACACATGTACTTTTATTATATTAAAATTATATTTTTATTTTTAACAAAAAAACAATATATTTTTGTTCCTTTTATATATATATATATCCAATGATAACCGGGATATTTATAATTATTGTAAAATCAATATTTTGTAGTTTTTTTATTAATATTATCATTTTGGGTTCCAATAAATTTATAAGTATATTCGATGGAATAATAAATGTTTTCAATAATTTTATTGAAAAATAATTTGATTTTGATATAAAAAATTGATTTTGTAATTCTCTAACTATTTAAGAAAAATATGGTTTTGATTTTATAATGCAGAT
>Ga0325411_1003444_pt1 | contig 17851 bp, 9 predicted proteins | sample PopdelMetagenome_13_FD_206181 | JGI IMG/M metagenome (GOLD analysis project Ga0325411, IMG submission 206181) | Populus deltoides microbial communities from Bellville, Georgia, United States - Xylem-PdIQD-R4 | ecosystem: Host-associated > Plants > Phyllosphere > Stem > Wood/Secondary xylem...
CATGCAAGGTTTTAAATTAAATCTAGTAAGAGTTGATATAATTATAATATACTCAAAACTTGATTTGTTTTTTTAATAATACTATTTTAATTTAATTTTAAAAAATAAATATTAAAATAAAAATTAATTTATCCAACAACTCGTGATCTAAATCTTGTCACGAGCCATGGACCAAACCAAATCTATTAGCTTTATTCTATATGTTTCTCAAATTGCTCGTGTGCAGACGGCAGAGGTATTCACCTAACAAAGTGATGCGAGGTTCCAACAACTATATATAAAGATGGAAAGCCACGTCTTAATTTGGGCACTTAACGCTAATAAGGATTAATTAATTACTGTTAAGTAAGCACTATCTCGCTCAATTATTGAGTGTTAGTGTATGGAAGCTATACACCAACCAACATATATATTAGCTGCTAGTCCACCATGACAAGAACCGAACATGTCCAGTCGAGATTCTTGTTATGATCCATGCGTGGATTGCTAAAGTTATCCTTAATTTCCAACTTCACATGAACATTTGTCTTCTAGTTCTTGTACTAGTGCTCCTTCTTCTCTCTCTTTATTGTTTTATGCATTTGGTTACAAAGATTCTTATACAGTAATTTTATCTTGTGATTGAGATTGGATTTTGCTTGAAATTGTATTTAATTAATGTTTTAATGTATTTTTAAATGAAAAATATTTTAAAAAACAATAATTATTGCTTATCGTATTCTCAAATATCATCTAATGGCCTATTTGAGATTGTGGTATCGGTGAAGGTTCGAAGTGATTTTTATTTAGAAATGCATCAAAATAATTTTTTTTAATTTTAAAAAAATTATTTTTGAAATTAGCATATTAAAATAATATAAAAAATTATTTTAAATAAAAAAATTAATTTTTTTTAAGTACTGTTTCACCGCGTTTCCCATCACAGCGTAAATCTTGACCTGTGCCAATCAATCTGTCTGTCATGGGGTTCGCCAATTTGGGCAGGATGGACATAATCCTAAAGCCTTTGGATTGGTCTTTGAATAATTTATTGGACCAAGCGAATGATCTCTCTGTGAGAAACGGAGCAGACTTTTTTTAACGTTGGAGTAGGGGACAACTAGCTTGGGACATGTGGGTCTCTCCGATGGAACTTCTCACAACCCTAAGATCATAGATAGAATGGGCATGTGAAGGAGAAGGGATGATATATCCTTCAAAAGCTTCACGTCCACATGCCTATGGAAGATGCTACAAAACATCGCATTGCTCTTCGTGACGAACAGGTATACGCATGCTACGAATTAAGCTGCTTCATCCTCAACCATACACGCCTCCATTAATCTCAAATCTCAGAAATCTTGGAAGGGTACTTCCATGGTGGGTACCATTGCCAGGAGCCTGTCTCTTCATTTCATGGCATGATTTTATCTGGCCCCTGATATATACTAGCAGCCCTAGCTAGATCCCTTTATACTTTGAACGTGACAATTCTTTCTGGCACTGAGTGCTTTCCTCTAATGAGTCCAGGCTCCTAGCATGTATGGAAGAGATGACATATGGATAAATACAGTTGGTCAACCAAATGTCGACGTCGTCAAGCTGGATCACCATCTCCTCCCTAACCAAGCCAAATTTAGTTGCTTTAAGGACTAATCTATCACCAGTGAATGCTACTTGACTCCGTAACATTACGTTGAAAAATTGCTTTCAGATGTCAGAAAAAACCATCACTCTCGTTCATACTTGTCACTTGATATGACTCTGTCCAACTTTGATCATCCATTATTCCATTTGATGCCAATTATCGCCCTCTGCCAGAGGATATTTTGCAGTCTATCAAAAGAGTGGAAATCAGAGAATATAGAGAGAAAAAATGTATATTACAAGAATTGGGCTACATGGGATATTATCTTACTAAAAAATATTTAATTCCGTAAACGTTTGAGATACTTAACAATTTATAACGTTATTTATATTTGTTATTTTTTTTTCTGTTGTTTCCATCTGTGTTATAGTGACGAAACATGATACTAGAGCTCTATACAGGCTTGTTGTTTGTAAATTCAAGCCTGACAATGTATTTCTGCTCGATCCTTGTTGGTACTTTTTTTTGTTTATTGTTATTCTACATCTTATTTTAGATGGAAAGAACATTAGCACGCAGCACTACTTATTTGCCCACCATTTTTCTCCTCAATGCTAGGATATTTGAGTTGAGTCTCTGCCACACCCTAGGGGGAGCGCAGAAGGGAATTGTTTGGCAGTGAAATGCACAGATGCTGTTTACAATTATCTCAGGTTGGGGTTATGTACAGCTCTTTGCCTGGAGTGGGACAAAGGACTCCATTTTGTTATGCGGCCAATATACCTACTGTTCCTGCCCTGCGAAATCATATATTAAACTCAGACCTCGCTGATGAGTTTTCTTTAAATGAGATTTATGACAGCGTTTAGGGTTTCTCAGACCCTTTTCCTTTTCTGTCTTCCTAATTTTTACCTTTAAATCTTAATTATCAAGTTCAGGCTGCGTCAATGTATGTTTTAAACTCAGATCTCGCTGATGAGTTCAGGTTGAGTTGGTGAATGCTGTGGGGTCGAAGGGGATGGTCTCCAAAGTTGGTAATGGATTAGTCTTGAGTTCATAATCATTGGTTGTGGTTGGTGGTGCTGCTTTCTTTTCCCGGGAGAGCAATGAGAGTGATGGTTTTCTAACATTTTTGAGAAACACACCTGAAAAAGACAGCTTTTTTTTCTCTCCAGGTTCTTCAATCTTGTCCTTGCATCTTGTCCAAGCAGGTTTTGCTAAGACTGATTGAAGGTCCCCAAACAATTTTTATTGGTTCCATGTGCCCATTGAATTGAAGTTTCCTCCATTGATATCTTTTCCTCAGAGGTATTCCTAGGATTAGCTCATCCAAATCCTTACAAAAATTATGCTGTTTCCATGTCCAAACCCCCAAGCGATGCCCATGACATTGATTACCATAACTGTCTCCTCTCATTTGATGGATTCACTTGTATTTTCTAGCGTGCACCGTTATCATGTATCGTTTAATAGTTACTCATACTGGATGCAGAAATAGTCATATTTTTCGTTACAAGTAGATTTTAGTTTAGAAGGCCACGTTAGAATTGATTGTTTTTGTTGCCTGATTAGTTAAAAAACTTTGTTCTCAGGGATCTGATGTGTGGAAAGATAGAGATCGATTTGAACTTTTTTTATTTATCTCAGGGACCTGATATGTGACACTACCCCCTTCAATAATCTCCCTCTCCCTCTCTCTCTCTCGATTAATTCTTCTGTGTGTGTTGTCATAGATCACAGCTCTGATTTTATCTCCCACAATGACATTGAATTTTGAAAGAAATGAAGAACAGAATTAAAAGAAGAATTACAAATGTGACATAACGTATTTACCAATGTGACTGCCTGTACAATTATATACAACTGCATTCTTTGGAGGTTGAATTTAAAAGAGTAGAGCTCGCTCAAATTGCAAGCTATAAAAATGTTCAATGGAAAAAAAAAGGATTCTTATCATGCAGCATTTACATTTGGAACTTTGACACAAACACAGATATGAAGAAAGTGCTCAGGATTCTTTAGGCTGTTCACCACCCAAGAGAAAGGTATTTCCATCTTTGGTTCAATCCCTTGGATGCGGACGAGTTTGATTTCAGCATCGTTGCAGCAAGACACCACGGGTTGGTTAAAGATTTCTTTCCCCTCTTCAGCTCCTGTACTGCTGCCTGCATCTTCTGATGAAACCTTCTGTACATCTTCACCTTCTTCTATGCATGGTTCATCATTGATCAAGGATTTGCCCCCAAAAAATTCTGGCAGGAGATTTTTCAGTGCATCGTGAAGGGTGAAATGTTTTCCTGCAGTGCAAGAAAAATGAAGAAAATGTAGTCTAGAAGACACTGAAAGTCACCATCTCTTTGCAGCACATGAAATAGAAGATTCAAGGTCATTGTAAAAATACGCAGCCATGGCAACAGAGTGACACAGTGCAGTTGGATTTACAAGCTTGAAGCTTCTAAACATTATTATGGTTTACAGGAAATTCTTAGACCTCAGAAATGTCTCCCCGCCACACATATGGAAACAGTGATCACACAGAAATACAGGGACCACTATAAGAGGGGTCATTTCTGGTCATTTCTGATCATTTCAATCAACAATGACAGTTCTTGGAAATTATTTCAGCTGTTGACTAACCAAGAAAGTGAGTCATGGAATTATAAGGGCTCAAAATAATCTGGGAGTTAATGTAGACGAACTATATGCTTGATTCTTGCAGATTCATTGTATGTTTAGGCTTACTGTTCAAGGAAATCAATTATTTCTAACTATCATCATATTTCTACGCTTGTTGTATCCTGTGATGCAGTAGGAAAAAGGTCTGACAAATCAGCAGAAGTCATTAAATTCAAAATTAGCAGAATCATCAGAACATACGAGGGAGCATGGCTTACCTTCTTTGTGAATTTCGAGAGGACGATTTATATAAGAAATTTGATCCCAGTTATCAACTTCTGGTGCATCTTCCAGATCTTCAAAATCCTCATTAACACTCCAAACATACAATCTAACTGGAATTTTACCTGAAAATAGTTATGACAATAACACAATCAAAATTCAATAGAGGCAAGAGAAACAAGAAATATATTTGCATAACTGAAAGTAAATTTTTAACCTTTTTAGCCCAATAAAGTGAAATCAGAGGTTAAAAAAGAAATTTTAAAAAAATATATCAAGATTGCTGTGCAACATCTATAAAATGTCTCAAGATTTGAAGTTACACGGGAATTTAAAACCAGGAATGCATGTGATGCATGGATGGATGTGCAAATTCTTTTGCAACATACATAACAAATGAGTTATTGCCTTCCCCATTTATTCTCATATCTTAAAATTGTTTGGCTTCATTTCTTTCTGGTAAGTTTAATAGACTGTAAATACATTTCTTTTAAGTTTTAACATACAAATATTTTACATGTGAGTAAATTGCCATGGTCAAGGTGAGATGCCTTCAGAGCACACTACGTTTAAGTGATGAATTGATAAGATAATTCTCAGAAAAATGTATGCAAGAAGATATTCATATTCCCATCCACTTCCCAATGCACCTTTATCCACAAGCTTAATAATGAAAAACAATCAAGAGCTTATTTACATATTCTTAGTTCCACTCAATTCAGATACCTACATTGAACTCTGTAAATTAAGTATTGATTTTGCTAACCTGCCTTCACTTGTCCAACCATATCTGCCTCATCAGTGGTGACTGTTCCAAGTTTAAGCTTCGAAGATGCACGCATATATTTCTCCAAATTAGCTGCAAAGAAGTGCAGCTTTCAGATAAGAACACAAAAGGCTATAACTACTTGAAATTGCAGCCCTGGTAATCAATGGCCAAAAGATTGATAAACAAGGACTAATGTGAAAGGATGAAGCTAATAGGAACCCAAAGAACTTAAAGAAAGTCCACTTTGTTCCATTACAAAGTATAAGACACATTGCATAACAGAGTGCCACAGCTCCACTTGACAGAGCATTACAAAGTATAAGACATACTGCTTAACAGACCGACATACCATCCATGACAGAATGCCACAGCTCCACTTGATCAGATTGAGACATGTGCATAACATTCTTGCAATTTCCATTGATAATGTAATCTGCCTGTAGCATAACCAAATACAGTTGAGGAATTTTACTTCTAGACCCTAAATCTAACAATATTACCAGTTATGATCAAAGAAAAAAGAACATGAATTAAAATATATAAAACATTACCAGATATACATCCAATAAGGAGGATTCTGAATACAGCTCAGGTTTTATAGAGATGATATGCTAGATTAAAAAACTAGTGGTTTCTTTTGCAAATCTTTTCTTCTTGATAATAACTTGTCTTCGACTTAATAAAGAAGATGGATATATTCTTGTGCATGCAGAAAACAACAATACAATCCTTTTCTTTTCTGATTTTTTTGCTTGGTTACATGTTAATTTACACTACTCATCTTTTGGTTAATAAAGAGTTCAAAACACAATTTACACTTGGCACTCCACGAACAGTGGTTGGTGGTCATGTGGATCAAATTATAGTGATAAAAAATAATTATTAAAAATCTATAGCTCTCCCTGTCTATAAGTTTAGCTCCACTAGTTTCTGAAGACACCAAACCAAGCTTAAACATGGCTGTACCTTGACAAAAAGGATCTGAGGAAGTATCTAGTTCAACACAAACAAGGGACATAGATTCAATTTGGATTTAATTAATAGTACAGATCCCAAAAAAGCAGCAGCTAAAAACCGAACTATAAGGTAGTTTCAAATTTCAACAATTTAAAAACTAGTGAAATGAAATGTGATTGGCACCCAGTGACCAATGACGATTGTTTTCTTGGAAGAAGGCACTGCAACTTGCATGAATAGATAGCAGGCTTCATAAATATATCATTATACCGGAGTGGTATACTAACCTCTTTCAGTGAATTAATAAAGCTCCACTTTACAGACTCTTCACCTTCGCAAGGAATCAACAAATTACTAGGATAACCTCTAAAATGTACCTGCAGAAATAGAACCAAATACTGAAAATTAATAATTCATAAAATAATCGCACAACAAAAGGAAAACGAGCAACCTTTTCTTTTTATTTGATGAATAAAATCATTATTATTAATTAAGAAAATCAGTGCAAGAACTAAATAGTCAAAGAGAGAATGGTTAGTCACACACCAAACTATGATAGCAAAGACAATTAGCAATAGGAAACTACTTACAAACAGACCACAGTATCAATTCTAAACCAGTCATAAGGGCCACTGACAGCAAAAGAAGTCTTCAAAAGCAACCAACGATGTACAGACAATTTGATACATAGACCAAAAAAGTGGCACTTAAAAGGAATATAGAAAACCAAATTTGTTAAAAAAGAAGCCAGATTACTGCAAAATGAGGAGAGGCAAAGGGCAGACACATAATGAGGAACATCTTTTTCATAGAAATCCAAGCAATGAGATACACCAAAGCAAGGCAAGAAACTATGAAGCAACAAGTTGATGATGTGATCCCCTTAACAAAGCCATGCTGACCAAACACAGCGCATCTCAACAAAAAATAGTTTTCAAAATTCAATCATAGTAGAGACAGCAAGGGGGGAAACACACAAGAATCAACATGGGATGGCCACATTGCAAAGAATAATTGAAACCCCCTAAATGCAATGCAGGTCCTAAAGCTGAATCCTAAACAACACGTATTTATACATGAAAATCAATTGCAAGATTAATTTTTTTTCCCAAGGACTTCAAACCTTAGAGTGAAAGTACTATAGTTGAAATCCCATTGTCCATCAATAATACTCAACTCAATCAACCACAATTTTCTTCATAAACAAGCTAATAACCAATGAGTTACTTCTCCCAACTTCAAAGTTCCACACTTTCTAAAACTCGAACAGCACAAAAGCCAATCCAATCAACCTAATACTAATTTCCCACTCAAACTAACAGTAAAATAAAAAGAAAAAAAAAGACTCATACCGTCAAATTCCAAGGCCTTTCAGGTTGTGCACACAGAAGATCAAAAAGCACCCCAGTTGGTATATACCTGCAAAAATTTCACAAACACCCATTAGCCAAATCAATCAAAAGAAACCAACTTTCTGCCAATTGAGTTTCCTTATTTCAGTCCAATGAACAATTCCCAAACCCATTAGCTACAATAATCTCTACAATAAAAAAACCAACTTCTCACAAAAGGGGCTCTTTATTTCACTTAAATCAAAAAAAGAAGCAAACAAAATAATGGGTTAGAGCTAATATTAACTAAATCAATAAAAAAAAAAAATTCTCTCAAAAGGGTCTCTTTATCACCCTTCAATCAACTCGAAAAAAGCAAAAAAAAACAATGAAGAACACACAAAATCCTTATAATAATTACCATTTTAGAGGCAATCCTTTGTAATCAAACCAAATAGTGTCTTGTCCAGGAGGGAGAGTAGAAGAGAAGTAAGGCTTAATAAGAGGAAGAAGCAGAGGTAAGTAACCAATTCTAGGTGCTAAGATTAATGCTGGAGATGGTGGTGGGAGGCTTGTTATTTCTGATTCATGGAGATGAATTTGTAATGGAATTGCTCCTTCCCATACGTATTTCTGTGCCTCCATCATCTCGGTTTCTGCTTGCTTCCTTGGTTGTTCTGAGTCTGACTCGAGTTCTTCTCTTTCAAGTTTCAACTATCTGAAACTTGAAAGCCCGTCTCTTATCCCAAACTATCTGAAGGCCCAACTTGGCCATATAATTTTATTTTATTTTTACATCCCGAGGCCTGTCGAATTTTGGACTATATAAAAATATAAGAATCTAAGATGCAAAATTTATTTTAAACTATTTTTTACATTTATCAGATGAGATCCGATCAAGTTAAATTTAAGTTTTAAATCGAGTTAAGTCTTATATCAGATCTAACAATTATACTATATAAAAATTACAAAATTATTTTAAAAAATTATTTTTGTGCTGATATAAAAATAAAATAAAATTGTAATGTATAATTGCAAGTATTAATGATTGATGTTGTTGTTATTTAGTAATTATTAAGGTATGATTTCAAGTTTTTAGTAAGTTTTTGTTTATTACAGGAGAAAATTGTTTTTTTATGGGTCATTTTAGCCTAATCTAAAATAAATTATTTTTAATTAGATCAATGTATTGACTATTGAGTCTAAATTTTAATTAATACATGTGATTCAATAAGTGAATGAAATACAAGGCATTTAATATTCTTAAATTATTGGAGATAAATTTTAAAAGAAAATATAATTATTGATAAATCCAAAAAAAAAAGAGCCTGGGGCACTCATTAAGTTGATGTTGACCAGTATAATTAAATTAGTTGGTACAATGAATTTTCTTTTTTATATAAAAAAAATACACTAATTATTCCCATAATCCAAGGATTATGAATTTGGATAAAATATAGTCATTGAATTATAACAATGCCCATTATGATTTTCTTGCCCCTATTAACTTAATCCCCCAACTTGTTTGGATAATGTTCTAGACTATATAGAAAAATTATAAATATGTTTAATTTAGAAAATATAAAATAAATTTGTTTTGAAGTATGATATTTGGTGGAAAAGATATAAATAAAGAAATAAAATAATTTTTTTTTGTAACTATTTTAGAAATTTAATATTTTTAAAATAATAAACCATTCCTTCTTCACATTCAATAACTAACAACCAAAGTAAATTTTCTGAAAAACTAAATAAGACTGTTGTTGTCCCATTCACATCAATAAACCAAAAACATTGCTTTTTCCTTCATTAACCATTCACAAATCTTCCCACACCAAATCACTTGGTCTTTACCCACCAAGGCACCAACAACAGCAACAAAAACCAAAACAAACCCATTAAACAATAAAGAAAAAACCCACTTCTCCATTTCTTTTTCCATTCAAGAAACATTGGCAAACCATGGAATCAATGATCTGAGAGGAAAAAACAGAAAGAGAGAGTAAAAAGACCAAAATTTTATGCTAATTATGTTAGGTGGTGTACAAATTGGAGTATTGGCCGCTTGTGTGGTGTTATTTGTGCCAATGGGAATGGCAGGTTATCATTTAAGCCGAAACAGGATGTTGTTTTTCAGTGGTGCCCTTTTCATCACACTTGCGGTAGGTGTTCATTTGACTCCTTATTTTCCTTCTGTTTCTGATTTTGTTAGTTCAGTTAAATCTGTTGTTGTTTATGATAATCGTGAGGATTCTTGTATTAATTTAGTTAATGAAGTTGTTTGGGATGTTAAACCTCGTCTTATTAGTAGTGGTGGTGATGGTACTGTTGATTATGACAAGATATGGGATTGGTCTAAAAATGGGAAGGTGAAAGGTTGTGATTTTGAGAAGTTGGGGAGGGGAGATGTTAAGGATTTGCTTAATGGGTCATGGGTTGTTGTGGCAGGGGATTCGCAAGCGCGGTTGACTGTGCAATCTTTGTTAAGTTTGATTTTAGATGAGAAAAGGATGGGAATGATTAAGCGGGATTTGTATAAGAAGCATAGTGATTATGAGATTGTTGTGGATGAGATTGGTATGAAATTGGATTTTGTTTGGGCTCCGTATGTTGTTAATTTAACGAGTTTGATGATGGGTTTTAAGCAGAATAGAACTTACCCTGATGTTTTGGTGATGGGAGCAGGGTTGTGGCATATGCTTCATGTGAACAACGCATCGGATTATGATGTTGCATTGGAGAATTTGAGGAGTTCAGTGGTTTCCTTGTTACCATTTTCACCAGAATTGGATACGGATGGGCCTGTGACGGGTTCTGTGTCTGTTAGATCTCCTCATCTGTTTTGGCTTGGGATGCCAATTTTGATAAATGGGATGTTGAATACAGAGGAGAAGAGGGAGAAGATGAATGATGAAATGTGTCGTGCTTATGATAGTGCACTGCATAATAGTAGGCTCTTGCGCAGATATGGTGGTCCTCTTCTATTGTTGGATATTCAATCGTTGAGTTGGAATTGTGGACCGCGGTGTACAATTGATGGGATGCATTATGATGGAAATGTTTATGAAGCTGCTGTTCATATTCTGTTAAATGCATTGCTTATTGAATCTCATCAGAAACTTGGATCTTCATAGTTTTGAATTTGAATAAAACTGAACAGCCCACACTGGAAAGACAAAAAGACTTTACGGAACCAATCTAGAGTAGTAGATCAACAAGCACAGGAGGCTGATTTTTCTTCTCATATTGCATCTTTAATCTGTTCCAGGTTTGTATCTTTTGCCTTTAGATTAACTCAGGAATAAGTTTTTGTACTATTACTTACATGTTGAGATTCATTTTTTCTTATTTCTCTTTTTAAGGTGAATGAATATTGAATACTCACAATACTCGTATTTTATGGCCATTACAGACATGAAAGATTTGTATGGAAAGTAAATAGATGTTTTTTTTTTTGGCACTGCCAGCAATTAAAGCTCTGTTAACCGACTCTTCTTTGATTTGAGTGTGCTTTTCTTAGTACTGGAGTTGTATGTTGTGTACATGGTTTCAGAGCTATCTTATAAACGTATTTGGTATTCTTCCTTTCCCTTATTATTCATTTACCAATTCTCTGGAGAAACCTTTTATGCTGGCTTTCTAAATGGCTCCTTGTGTTGCATTTTTATCGTTACAAGTTGACAATGTTCTTAAAATTAGAACAAGAAGATACTAGTTGCTTTCAGTTTACAAGAATGCCTATCTGGTCACTCAAATGTGAGCCTAGTTGTTACTGGTTACTGTTATGTCTGCAGTGACTAAAAATAAACAAACAAATGTTGTATAGCTTTGTAGTCTACACTTTGTTCACTTGTTTTGTCCCATTCCAGCTCCCAAATATGTGATTTGGATTGCTTACCTATTTCAATTCAACCTCTCTATAACTTATTTGAATTCAACAGCCAGACCTAACTGTTTCAGGGTCGGATTTCAACCTAAAGCATTTTATGCTCTCAATTGCTATTAAGAAAACCGTTTAAACAAAACACTTAATTGTTACAATTATATTATTTATTGCTCCAATTTATTGTTGATCTTGTTTGGCAATCTTAGCCAAGTCTATGCTTGATGCATCCATCTTCTATCTTCTCCATTTATTGGTTGTTCTGAATATGGTTTAATCTGGTTTGGCATTCCTAGCGGAGCATATGCTTGATGTAGGTTATCCTCTATACCGATCTGTCTTTGTTTTGTTGTTTCACTAAAACTCACAACCTATGCCTTGAATAATTCTGGTTAAGGTATTTCTATTTGGCAGAGTTGCTACAACTCAAGCTTAGATTTAGCCCAATTGATGAGTGTGTTTACCTGGGCGTTTAAGTTTAAATTTCAATGCATGTGCATGAGTGTTTATAGTTCAGTGATAGAGTAGTAGTGATGAGCTTGTAGAAGAAAGGTTCAATCTCCTGTTCCTTCATGAATGATATGGTCCCGTTTGCTGAAACTGGAATATGTTAGCCTCTGAAGTTATAAACCAGGTAGAAAACGCCAGAAATCTACTTTGTGAAGTTACAACATCACATAAATACTTTTTCTTCGAAATTATACTAGCCTCTGTTTTACTCTAGTCCGAACCACACATCTCTTTTAAGAAGAAGCACTGAACCATATTTGAACCATATTTGAACAACCTTTGTTTTAGTTTTGATATCTGATTTTTTTTTCTGGGTAGTGCTAATACGCTGCCGAAGTTCTACCAGGTTACATAGAACCAAAAATCAATGCCACAAAACTAGAAATAAGAAAAACAGAACAAATACGAGCTCAAATGCTCCATATGCGTCCACACCAAAGAAAAGGAGTTTGCTTTGATTGCATAAAGCACTAAAACCTTCATGTCGGTATTTTTCTAACAGAGCTTGACAGGACTTGGTGACTTCTGTTGATGCAGATCATTTTATATATTTATATAGAGAGAGAAATCTTTTATCACATATGCAAGATTGCGCTTTGTTTCGATTATCTTACAGTCATTGACTAGATAGCCCACCCCTTGCGTTTGGAACTAAACCAATTTTCATTCCCAACTGCATGAAAGTTAAATGAAATGGTGAGAGTTAATATACCATTGCCAGAAATCTGTTGTTTCATTGTGATAGCGGTTTGTTTAATCCTTAATTATCAGCAAGCAAACATTTAGTGTACAGTTTCTCCTGTTTCGAAGAGTTTCTGAATCATCCAAGCTGTGATAAACAGAAAGGTGTGTCCCTGATGCATTTGAATCTCCCTAGGGATAACTGCAGCTTCCTGGTGAAGTTCAGTATGAAATTAGAGGGAGCGGGGAGACAGTACGACGGATCTAAGCAAGAGAATAGTGCTTTAGGATTACAGTAGTCTTACACATAGTTAAAAGATCAGGCTAGCAGTGACCGGTCCAGGAAATTGATAGAGAGTTCGGTGGATGAACTAGGTTTATCTAAGCTCTTTAAAAAACCAAATCAACATTTTTTTAAAAAAAGAAGCCTGTCTTTTCTACTAACTCGACCTCATCTAGGTTTTAGGCTGGCGGAACAGAGAGCTGACCCATTGCCTAAGGTCTCATGACTGGTCCTACATGTACCAATTTCCAGCCCACCAGACCCCAAATTCTAGCCATGCCTCGCCATTTGTTACTCCATAAAACCCAATTCAGCAAGATAAAAAGGCAAATCCATCACAATGACAAAATAATTCTAGAAATAGGCAGGGTTGGTCAGAGTAGCAGAAAGCAGCAGACTTTTATCATTTAACATTGTTTTAAGTTGCAGGTTACAACAACATAGTATCTTCTGAAACTAAGTCCAAGAACATAGACTTAAACCCAGGTTGGGTCATCCTTCTTCGTCTTCGATCATACACGAGTGCACAGTTTCTCGGGTCTAGTGTACCCACCATACAACAATGTAGTATCATCTCAAACTATGTCCTTTGGACCATAGACAACCCACTGATTCATGCATCTTCCACCAAAATTGACATAACCCCTCACTCCATACACCTTCACCCCCAACCAGGAGAGCACAACATAGAAATAGAAAAAGAAAAGAATTGTCTCATCTATTTATCATTTTATTTTCTTGCCGGTACATCAAGTCTCAAATTGCTTGCCTTCAAAGGTTTGTCCAAATCTCCAATCTTTGGGAGCAACGGTGTAAGAAAGAACAGTCATCTTATCACTACTGGTGACCTCAAATGAGAGAGCTTGATTCTGTAAATTAGCATTAACATGCCAGTTTTGGCCCCAGTTCCTACCCATATCAAGCCAACCCGTTCTTGAACCTTTAATCCTCACTGAAGTTACGTCTCCAGCACCTGCAACATTGCTGATCAGCACAGAAAGGAAGATACCGGACCCAGAGATTGTAAACCGAATCCCTCCTTCCTTTCTGCACTTAATCCTGTTCAAACGCAACCAAGTTAAGGATAAGGGAAAAAAATATTATTTGAAAACAACAATAGCAAACTTCAAGAACCTTTATTTAGATTTCAGATTAAATGATATATATCCGGTACCATCAGTAAAAGAAAAAGAAACGAAAGGCTACTTATTTCTGGAATAATTCAAGTATATATAAATGCTGTGTTCTTAAGCTTACTTTTGCTCTAGCAATTAAAAGAACAGAAATATTTTCTAAGTTAATGCCAGTTAACTGTAAGCTTTCAGACACTTACAAAGGGGTTTTGGCAAAGGAATTGTCAGTATCATATACAAAAGAAAACATATACTATGGTTAGTGAAAATTTTACTTATTTTGATGCAGGATTGATACAAGCCATTAGGTTGTCTCCCATTATGCATTTATTTATCTTCCATCAAGTAATTAACCAAAAGTGTTGGGTAAAAACCCCTTTGAATTTTCAAAGCCAAAACAGGTGCTCTTGATTAAATCCCGACTAGTGATGCCATGACTAAGTTCGCAGGAGACTGGGTGCACATTAGCACTGATCAGGGCACACAAAGCAATAAATTTAGATTGTCCATCCCTAGTCTACTTGCTTAGTTGCACCAAGTTCTTCTTTTGATATGACAAGAAACCTTCTTGTTTCTAAAATTACAATTAACAACTTCTAATGTTTAATCTTTCAATGGAAGCTATAAAAAATGAACTAAATACAATAAACTCATAATGGTCAGTCTAGTTCATCCTCAAAGGAACCGAGGCTGAAAGAAACAAATTTTGAAAGAAGAAATAGACCAACAAAGACAAACCAATTAACATGGAATTGCTAAATCTAGCCCATTGGCACTCTTCCTTTCAATGGCTAAACGCATGTTAGCAAGAAAGAAAGAAGTAAAAGCAGACAAAGTCATTGAAAACTAACAAACTAGACACTCAAATTTCTAATCTTGAAAGAATTAGGCAAGCAAATCATCAAAATTTCTTCAAAAAAACAAAAAATCCTCTCTCGCGTAACTCAAACTTTTAAAGCACTAAATGTGTTCCAAACTGCATGCCTAACTATGCTAGGATGAAACCTTAACCTCAACTTACAAAACAACAAAATCCAAAAGGTTTTTCAGGATTTTACCTTCTGTACTGAACAGGCATATTAGCAGCCTTCCAAATGGCAATCTTTTCAAAAGATTCAATGGGCAGCACAAAGTGCTTATTTGGAGTATTACATTTTCCACCAGCATCAGAAGGGAACCCATAATTTGGAGCACAAAAATTAGTAACAGAAACAATAATAGAAGTCCCAGGAATACACCACCTCAAATCATCAACACATTTGATTTCAAAACACGCGCCACAGATCTGTCCACGTTCGAACATTGATTCACTCAATGCTACAGTTGCCATTCCATATCCCGCTTTAACCAAGTCCCCATATCCACACGCGCCTCCTACTGTGTCCCGGGGATCGGATGCTGCGTAGTAAGTAGCGCGTGCGGGTTGCCATTGGGATAGGTAAGTGGACAGAGGTGGAGGGGTGGTGGTGGAAGAGGTGTGGGAGGTGGTGGTGGGGGGGAGAGTGAGGAGGAGGAGGAGGAGGAGAGGTTTCAGGAGAGTGTGAATAGGGCCTTGAAGTAATGGCGGTGGCATCTTGTTGTCTTTTTTATGGGAGAATATGAAAGAGAAGGATTTGTTGAGTAAGCTTTGATGATGTTGAGGTTGTCTTTGTCTCTGTTCCTTTATTACAGAAGTGGTGGAAACTCGAAGTGTGCTTTAACTGCTATAGTTTCCTTTTGCTTTTGTTACATTTATGCCCCCAAGAAGATCTATCTTTTATTTGAAATTGGGTGAGTGTAGAAATATACCGTTAAGTGCAGTTAATTTCGTGATATTTTTTTTATTTAAAAATATATCTAATTAATATTTTTTATTTTTTAAAATTAGTTTTTTATTAAAAAAATTAAAAATATAAAAAAGTAATTAATAAAATTTAAAATTCTTGAAAACGTGTGGCCAATATAATTCTCAAACATATTCTAAGTTGAATAATTGAATTTGGATATAAGATGATATAAATCATTTGTTGAATTCAAATCCAAGAATCTTTATAAATTATAACTTTAACAATTGGGAATTTAATGTATAAGATATTTGTTTATCTTATTTTTTATTTTTTCGCTATTTATTTGATGAAGTCAGAGTTAATGTACTTGGTTCGGCTAGAAATTTAGAATGTTTTGGTGGTTCAATTTGTTTTACAAAACGCTTTCTAAATTGATTTTTACTTGAAATGTAACCAATATTTTTAGGTGTTTTTCAATAATTTTGATGTGTATAATTAAAATAATTAAGAAAATATTATTTTGATATATTTTTAATTAAAAAAATACTTTTGTAAAAACATTCAACATCACATTGCTAAACAAATAACTAGTTTAAAGTTTAGGTCACAGGTTTAATGGATTAACCCTGATAAATAATTTTTTTTAAATAAAGCTTGATTTTAAAAAATCAATTAAAACAATATTTTTTTAATAAAAAAATAAATTAAATAGTTATCAGATCAAGACTAGATCGAGTTTCATAACAATAGATGAAGCAATGCAATCTTGAAGAGAATTCTACATTTTTTTTGGGTTGAAAACTACAATAATATTAAATGAAAAGACCTAGTTAAGAAATATTTGATAGCAAGAAATCAATAAACTCAATTAGTTTGAGAGGAAATTGAGTATTAGTAATAAAATTCAGGTTTTTCTCCTTTTTATTTCATTTGCAAGTACAAATAAGATGGGTTTACTTTACATTTATAAAAGATATATTAAAAAAAAGGGCAAGTGTTCAACTTTTTATTCATTGAGTATTGAATTGCACGATGAAATGGAGACTTTGTTAAAGGCCAAGGATGAAAAGGAGGTCCTTTTTTGGAAAACAAAAATAAAGTATGGGCAAAATGGGAAACATCTTTATTCAGGATGGTTTCCTTGGATTCTTGGTATTGTCTGGTCGCAGGACATCTTCAAGCATAAATATGACTGAAAAATCAAATCAAAGCTGAGGGTTGTTCATTTACAGATTTAATATTACAAAGGAATATATTCCTGTCTTTTTATTGTCATTAATTCAAAAATAAAGATTAAAAAAATATATTAAAATTGCATTTAGCTATTATTTTGGAATAGAAAATACAGAGAAAATAAAGATATGTTTTCATATTTTTTTTATTTTAAAAATATAAATTAATCCAAAATTATTCTGGAAAATTTTATTTTGTATTTTTATCTTTTCAATTAAATATATTTTTATTCTCAAATAGCATTATGTATGTATAACATCATACTTAAATTTCACTTCAAGGTTAGTAAGATTCGAATTCGTGATCGCTGGTTATCAGAGCTCTAATATCATGTTAAAAAATCATCTCAATTCAATAATTTAAACTTTTAAATGAGATCTCAGGATATAATTTATATTATTTTTTAATATATTAAAATAATATATAATATCACTACATCAAAATAATATAAATATAAAAATATTTTTAAAATATAAAAATAAAGACACTGTATAACTCACTTTAACTAACTCATTCTCGTCGAATCAAAGCCTACCATCTCACCCTCTCTTTTTTCATGAAAAGCCACCACCTCAAAAGTGAGCAAGAGATTAGATACATTATAACACCAACATGCACGACCGAACCTTGTTTTATTTATTTATTCTTCGAAAATGTAACAGTGATTGTGATACTATAGTTTTTCATGCAGTAAAAAATCCTCAAAAATAATTTAAAGTACATTTTTTACCCGTTTTCTTTTTCTTAACAATGATGATGATGATATTGAATTCAAACTCTTTATAATGGATATTTGTTGAGCTTTCTTTTCTCTTCTTTTTTAGATTAATGTGGACCGGA
>Ga0325411_1003446_pt1 | contig 17845 bp, 13 predicted proteins | sample PopdelMetagenome_13_FD_206181 | JGI IMG/M metagenome (GOLD analysis project Ga0325411, IMG submission 206181) | Populus deltoides microbial communities from Bellville, Georgia, United States - Xylem-PdIQD-R4 | ecosystem: Host-associated > Plants > Phyllosphere > Stem > Wood/Secondary xylem...
GCCCTCAAATTTTTACAGGAGTTTCCGGAAGCTGTTTTTATTGGAGTAGATGTTGAATCGCTACTTGGTGAGGCTGAGGTCTCGTCGCTCTGGACCAGGGTACCGGTTCGAAAGGGCCATAACTTTTAATCCGACCGTTTGATCGCCCTCAAATTTTTACAGGAGTTTCCGGAAGCTGTTTTTCAGGCGGAGGTCTCGTCGCTCGAGACCAGAGTACCGGTTCGAAAGGGCAATAACTTTTGATCCCACCGTTGGATCGCCCTCAAATTTTTACAGGAGTTTCCGGAAGCTGTTTTTATTGGAATAGATGTTGAATCGCTACTTGGTGAGGCTGAGGTCTCGTCGCTCTGGACCAGGGTACCGGTTCGAAAGGGCCATAACTTTTGATCCGACCGTTGGATCGCCCTCAAATTTTTACAGGAGTTTCCGGAAGCTGTTTTTCTTGTAGTAGATGTGGAATTGCAACTCCGTGAGGTGGAGGTTTCATCGCTCGAGACCAGAGTACCGGTTCGAAAGGGGAATAACTTTTGATCCGACCGTTGGATCGCACTCAAATTTTTACAGGAGTTTCCGGACGCCGTTTTCCTTGTTGTAGATGTGCAATCGCTACTCGGCGAGGCGGAGGTCTCTGCGCTCGAGATCAGAGTACCGGTTCGAAAGGGCCATAACTTTTGATCCGACCGTTGGATCGCACTCAAATTTTTACAGGAGTTTCCGGAAGCCATTTTCCTTGGAGTAATTGTGGAATCGCTACTCGGTCAGGCGGAGGTCTCGTCGCTCGAGACAAGAGTACCGGTTCGAAAGGGCCATAACATTTGATCCGACTGTTATATCGTCCTTAAATTTTTACAGGACTTTCCGGAAGCTGTTTTCCTTGTAGTTGATGTGCAGTCGCTACTTGGTGAGGCGGAGGTCTCGTCGCTCGGGACCATAGTACCGGTTCGAAAGGGCAATAACTTTTGAACCGACCGTTGGATCGCCCTCAAATTTTTACAGGAGTTTCCGGAAGCTGTTTTTATTGGAGTAGATGTTGAATCACTACTTGGTGAGGCTGAGGTCTCGTCGCTCTGGACCATGGTACCGGTACGAAAGGGCCATAACTTTTGATCCGACCGTTGCATCGCCGTCAAATTTTTACAGGAGTTTCCGGAAGCCATTTTTCTTGGAATAATTGTGGAATCGCTACTCGGTCAGGCGGAGGTCTCGTTGCTGGTGACCAGAGTACCGGTTCGAAAGGGCCATAACTTTTGATCCGACCGTTGGATCGCACTCAAATTTTTACAGGAATTTCCGGACGCTGTTTTCCTTGTAGTAGATGTGCAATCGTTAATCGGTGAGGCGGAGGTCTCGTCGCTCGAGATCAGAGTACCGATTCGAAAAGGCCATAACTTTTGATCTGACCGTTGGATCGCACTGAAATTTTTACAGGAGCTTCCGGATACTGTTTTGCTTGTAGTAGATGTGCAATCGCTACTCGGTGAGGCGGAGGTCTCGTTACTCGAGACAAGAGTACTGGTTCGAAAGGGCCATTACTTTTGATCCGACCGTTGCGTCGCCGTCAAATTTTTACAGGAGTTTCCGGAAGCCGTTTTGCTTGTAGTAGATGTGGAATCGCTACTCGGTGAGGCGGAGGTCTCGTCGATCGAGACAAGAGTACCGGTTCGAACGGGCCATAACTTTTGATCCGACTGTTGGATCGTCCTCAAATTTTTACAGGAGTTTCCGGAAGCTGTTTTTCTTGGAGTAGATGTGGAATCTCTACTCGGTGAGGCGGAGTTCTCGTCGCTCGGGACTAGGGTACCTGTTGGAAAGGGCCATAACTTTTGATCCGACCGTTGGATCGCACTCAAATTTTTACAGGAGTTTCCGGACGCCGTTTTCCTTGTAGTAGATGTGCAATCGCTACTCGGTGAGCGGGAGGTCTCTGCGCTCGAGACGAGAGTACCAGTTCGAAAGGGCCATAACTTTTGATCCGACCGTTGGATCGGCCTCAAATTTTTACATGAGTTTCCGGACGCCGTTTTTCTTGGACTAGAAGTGGAATCGCTACTCGGTAAGGCGGAGGTCTCGTCGCTCGAGACCAGAGTACCGGTTCGAAAGGGCAATAACTTTTGAACCGACCGTTGGATCGCCCTCAAATTTTTACAGGAGTTTCCGGAAGCTGTTTTTATTGGAGTAGATGTTGAATCACTACTTGGTGAGGCTGAGGTCTCGTCGCTCTGGACCATGGTACCGGTACGAAAGGGCCATAACTTTTGATCCGACCGTTGGATCGCCCTCAAATTTTTACAGGAGTTTCCGGAAGCTGTTTTTCAGGCGGAGGTCTCGTTGCTCGAGACAAGATTTCCGGTTCGAAAGGGAAATAACTTTTAATCCGACCGTTGGATCGCGCTTAAATTTTTACAGGAGTTTCCGGAAGCTGTTTTTATTGTAGTAGATGTGGAATCGCTACTCGGTGAGGCGGAGGTCTCGTTGCTGGTGACCAGAGTAACGATTTGAAAGGGCCATAACTTTTGATCCGACCGTTGGATCGCACTCAAATGTTTAGAGGAGTTTCCGGACGCCGTTTTCCTTGTAGTAGATCTGCAATCGCTACTCGGTGAGCGGTAGGTCTCTGCGCTCTAGACAAGAGTACCTGTTCGAAAGGGCCATAACTTTTGATCCGACCGTTGGATCGCACTCAAATTTTTACAGGAGTTTCCGGAAGCCATTTTCCTTGGAGTTATTGTGGAATCGCTACTCGGTCAGGCGGAGGTCTCGTCGCTCGAGACAAGAGTACCGGTTCGAAAGGGCCATAACATTTGATCCGACTGTTAGATCGTCCTCAAATTTTTACAGGAGTTTCCGGAAGCTGTTTTTATTGGAGTAGATGTTGAATCGCTACTTGGTGAGGCTGAGGTCTCGTCGCTCTGGACCAGGGTACCGGTTCGAAAGGGCCATAACTTTTGATCCGACCGTTGGATCGCCCTTAAATTTTTACAGGAGTTTCCGGAAGCTGTTTTTCAGGCGGAGGTCTCGTCGCTCGAGACCAGATTTCCAGTTCGAAAGGGCCATAACTTTTGATCCGATCGTTGGATCGCCCTCAAATTTTTACAGGAGTTTCCGGAAGCTGTTTTTCTTGGAGTAGATGTGGAATCGCTACTCGGTGAGGCGGAGGTCTTGTTGCTGGTGACCAGAGTACCGGTTCGAAAGGGCCATAACTTTTGATCCGACCGTTGGATTGCACTCAAATGTTTAGAGGAGTTTCCGGACGTCGTTTTCCTTGTAGTAGATGTGCAATCGCTACTCGGTGAGCGGGAGGTCTCTGCGCTCTAGAAAAGAGTACCGGTTCGAAAGGGCCATAACTTTTGATCCGACCGTTGGATCGCACTCAAATTTTTACAGGAGTTTCCGGAAGCCATTTTCTTTGGAGTACTTTTGGAATCGCTACTCGGTCAGGCGGAGGTCTCGTCGCTCGAGACAAGAGTACCGGTTCGAAAGGGCCATAACATTTGATCCGACTGTTAGATCGTCGTCAAATTTTTACAGGACTTTCCGGAAGCTGTTTTCCTTGTAGTTGATGTGCAATCGCTACTTGGTAAGGCGGAGGTCTCGTCGCTCGGGACCATAGTACCGGTTCGAAAGGGCCATAACTATTGATCCGACCGTTGCATCGCCCTCAAATTTTTACAGGAGTTTCCGGAAGCCATTTTCCTTGGAGTAGTTGTGGAATCGCTACTCGGTGAGGCGGAGGTCTCGTCGCTCGAGACAAGAGTACCGGTTCGAAAGGGCCATAACTTTTGATCCGACCGTTGGATCGCCCTCAAATTTTTACAGGAGTTTCCGGACCCCGTTTTCCTTGTAGTAGATGTGCAATCGCTACTCGGTGAGCGGGAGGTCTCTGCGCTCGAGACGAGAGTACCAGTTCGAAAGGGCCATAACTTTTGATCCGACCGTTGGATCGCCCTCAAATTTTTACAGGAGTTTCCGGAAGCTGTTTTTATTGGAGTAGATGTTTAATCGCTACTTGGTGAGGCTGAGGTCTCGTCGCTCTGGACCAGGGTACTGGTTCGAAAGGGCCATAAGTTTTGATCCGACCGTTGGATCGCACTCAAATTTTTATAGGAGTTTCCGGACGCCGTTTTTCTTGTAGTAGATGTGCAATCGCTACTCGGTGAGCGGGAGGTCTCTGCGCTCGAGACGAGAGTACCGGTTCGAAAGGGCCATAACTTTTGATCCGACCGTTGGATCGGCCTCAAATTTTTACATGAGTTTCCGGACGCCGTTTTTCTTGGACTAGATGTGGAATCGCTACTCGGTAAGGCGGAGGTCTCGTCGCTCGAGACCAGAGTACCGGTTCGAAAGGGCAATAACTTTTGATCCGACCGTTGGATCGCCCTCAAATTTTTACAGGAGTTTCCGGAAGCTGTTTTTATTGGAGTAGATGTTGAATCGCTACTTGGTGAGGCTGAGGTCTCGTCGCTCTGGACCAGGGTACCGGTTTGAAAGGGCCATAACTTTTGATCCGACCGTTTGATCGCCCTCAAATTTTTACAGGAGTTTCCGGAAGCTGTTTTTCAGGCGGAGGTCTCGTAGCTCGAGACCAGATTTGCGGTTCGAAAGGGCCATAACTTTTGATCCGACCGTTGGATCGCACTCAAATTTTTACAGGAGTTTCCGGAAGCCATTTTCTTTGGAGTAATTGTGGAATCGCTACTCGGTCAGGCGGAGGTCTCGTCGCTCGAGACAAGAGTACCGGTTCGAAAGGGCCATAACATTTGATCCGACTGTTAGATCGTCCTCAAATTTTTACAGGAGTTTCCGGAAGCTGTTTTTATTGGAGTAGATGTTGAATCGCTACTTGGTGAGGCTGAGGTCTCGTCGCTCTGGACCAGGGTACCGGTTCGAAAGGGCCATAACTTTTGATCCGACCGTTGGATCGCCCTTAAATTTTTACAAGAGTTTCCGGAAGCTGTTTTTCAGGCGGAGGTCTCGTCGCTCAAGACCAGATTTCCGGTTCGAAAGGGCCATAACTTTTGATCCGACCGTTGGATCGCCCTCAAATTTTTACAGGAGTTTCCGGAAGCTGTTTTTTTTGGAGTAGATGTGGAATCGCTACTCGGTGAGGCGGAGGTCTCGTTGCTGGTGACCAGAGTACCGGTTCGAAAGGGCCATAACTTTTGATCTGACCGTTGGATCGCACTCAAATGTTTAGAGGAGTTTCCGGACGCCGTTTTCCTTGTAGTAGATGTGCAATCGCTACTCGGTGAGCGGGAGGTCTCTGCGCTCGAGACCAGAGTACCGGTTCGAAAGGGCCATAACTTTTGATCCGACCGTTGGATCGCCCTTAAATTTTTACAGGAGTTTCCAAAAGCCATTTTCCTTGGAGTAATTGTGGAATCGCTACTCGGTGAGGCAGAGGTCTCGTCGCTCGAGACAGGAGTGCCGGTTCCAAAGGGCCATAACTATTGATCCGATCGATGGATCGCCCTCAAAGTTTTAGAGGAGTTTCCGAAAGCCGTTTTCCTTGGACTAGATGTGGAATCCCTACTCGGTGAGGCGGAGGTCCTTGCGCTCGAGAGCAGCTTACCGGTTCGAAAGGGCCATAAGTTTTGATCCGACCGTTGGATTGCCCTCAAATTTTTACAGGAGTTTCCCGAAGCCGTTTTCCTCGAAGTAATTGGGGAATCGCTACTCGGTGAGGCGGAGTTCTCGTCGATCGAGACCGGAGTACCAGTTCGAAAGGGCCATAACTTTTGATCCGACCGTTGGATCGTACTCAAATTTTTACAGGAGTTTCCGGACGCCGTTTTCCTTGTAGTAGATGTGCAATCGCTACTCGGTGAGGCGGAGGTCTCGTCGCTCGAGACCAGAGTACCGGTTCGAAAGGTCCATAACTTTTGATCCGACCGTTGGATCGCCCTTAAATTTTTACAGGAGTTTCCGGATGCCGTTTTCCTTGTAGTAGATGTGGAATCGCTACTCGGTGAGGCGGAGGTCTCGTCGCTCGAGACCACAGTACCGGTTCGAAAAGGCCATAACTTTTGATCCGACTGTTGGATCGCCCTCAAATTTTTACAGGAGATTTTGCGGACACCGTTTTCCTTGGATTAGATGTGGAATCTCTCCTCGGTGAGGCGGAGTTCTCTGCGCTCGAGACCGGAGTACCAGTTCGAAACGGCCATAAGTTTTGATCCGACCGTTGGATCGCCCTCAAATTTTTACACGAGTTTCCGGAGGCTGTTTTCCTTGTAGTAGATGTGGAATCGCTACTCGGTGAGGCGGAGGTCTCGTCGCTCGAGACCAGAGTACCGATTCGAAAGGGCCATAACTTTTGATCCGACCGTTGGATTGCCCTCAAATTTTTACAGGAGTTTCCGAAAGCCGTTTTCCTTGGACTAGATGTGGAATCCCTACTCGGTGAGGCGGAGGTCTCTGCGCTCGCGACCAGCTTACCGGTTTGAAAGGGCCATAAGTTTTGATCCGACCGTTGGATGGCCCTTAAATTTTTACAGGAGTTTCCGGAAGCCGTTTTCCTCGAAGTAATTGGGGAATCGCTACTCGGTGAGGCGGAGTTCTCATCGCTTGAGACCGGAGTACCAGTTCGAAAGGGCTATCACTTTTGATCCGACCGTTGGATCGCACTCAAATTTTTACAGGAGTTTCCGGACGCCGTTTTCCTTGTAGTAGATGTGCAATCGCTACTCGGTGAGGCGGAGGTCTCGTCGCTCGAGACCAGAGTACCGGTTTGAAAGGTCCATAACTTTTGATCCGACCGTTGGATCGCCCTTAAATTTTTACAGGAGTTTCCGGATGCCGTTTTCCTTGTAGTAGATGTGGAATCGCTACTCGGTGAGGCGGAGGTCTCGTCGCTCGAGACCACAGTACCGGTTCGAAAAGGCCATAACTTTTGATCCGACTGTTGGATCGCCCTCAAATTTTTACAGGAGATTTTGCGGACACCGTTTTCCTTGGATTAGATGTGGAATCTCTCCTCGGTGAGGCGGAGTTCTCTGCGCTCGAGACCGGAGTACCAGTTCGAAACGGCCATAAGTTTTGATCCGACCGTTGGATCGCCCTCAAATTTTTACACGAGTTTCCGGAGGCTGTTTTCCTTGTAGTAGATGTGGAATCGCTACTCGGTGAGGCGGAGGTCTCGTCGCTCGAGACCAGAGTACCGATTCGAAAGGGCCATAACTTTTGATCCGACCGTTGGATTGCCCTCAAATTTTTACAGGAGTTTCCGAAAGCCGTTTTCCTTGGACTAGATGTGGAATCCCTACTCGGTGAGGCGGAGGTCTCTGCGCTCGAGACCGGAGTACCAGTTCGAAAGGGCCACAAGTTTTGATCCGACCGTTGGATCGCCCTCAAATTTTTACAGGAGTTTCCGGAGGCCGTTTTTCTTGTAGTAGCTGTGGAATCGCTACTCGATGAGGCGGAGGTCTCGTCGCTCGAGACCACAGTACCGGTTCAAAAGGGCCATACCTTTCGATCCGACCGTTGGATCGCCCTCAAATTTTTACAGGAGTTTCCGGAGGCTGTTTTCCTTGTAGTAGATATGGAATAGCTACTCGGTGTGGCTGAGGTCTCGTCGCTCGAGACCACAGTTCCGGTTCGAAAGGGCCATAACTTTTGATCCGACCGTTGGATCGCACTCAAATTTTTACAGGAGTTTCCGGACGCCATTTTCGTTGTAATAGATGTGCAATCGCCACTCGGTGAGGCGGAGGTCTCATTGCTAGAGACCAGAGTACCGGTTCGAAAGGGCCATAACTTTTGATACGACCTTTGGATCGCCCTCAAATTTTTACAGGAGTTTCCGGAAGCCGTTTTCCTTGTAGTAGATATGGAATAGCTACTCGGGGAGGCGGAGGTCTCGTCGCTCCAGACCAGAGTACCAGTTCGAAAGGGCCATAACTTTTGATCCGACCGTTGGATCGCCCTCAAAATTTTACAGCAGTTTCCGAATGCCGTTTTCCTTGTAGTAGATGTGCAATCGCTACTCAGTGAGGCGGAGGTCTCTGCGCTCGAGACCAGAGTACCGGTTCGAAAGGGTCATAACTTTTGATCCGACCTTTGGAACGCCCTCAAATTTTTACAGGAGCTTCCGGAGGCCGTTTTCCTTGTAGTAGATGTGGAATAGCTACTCGGTGAGGCCGAGATCTCGTCGCTCGAGACGAGAGTACCGGTTAGAAAGGGCCATAACTATTGATCCGATCGTTGGATCGCCCTCAAAGTTTTAGAGGAGTTTCCGGAAGCCGTTTTCCTTGGACTAGATGTGGAATCCCTACTCGGTGAGGTGGAGGTCTCTGCGCTCGTGACCAGCTTACCGGTTCAAAAGGGCCATAAGTTTTGATCCGACCGTTGGATTGCCCTCAAATTTTTACAGGAGTTTCCCAAAGCCGTTTTCCTTGTAGTAGATGTGGAATCGCTACTCGCTGAGGCGGAGTTCTCGTCGCTCGAGACCGGAGTACCCGTTCGAAAGGTTCATAACTTTTGATCCGACCGTTGGATCGCACTCAAATTTTTACAGGAGTTTCCGGACGCCGTTTTCCTTATAGTAGATGTGCAATCGCAACTCGGTGAGGCGAAGGTCTCGTCGCTCGAGACTAGAGTAACGGTTCGAAAGGTCTATAACTTTTGATCCGACCTTTGGATCGCCCTCAAATTTTTACAGGAGTTTTCGGAGGCCGTTTTCCTTGTAGTAGATGTGGAATCACTACTCGCTGAGACGGAGTTCTCGTCGCTCGAGACCGGAGTACCCGTTCGAAAGGTTCATAACTTTTGATCCGACCGTTGGATCGCACTCAAATTTTTACAGGAGTTTCCGGACGCCGTTTTCCTTATAGTAGATGTGCAATCGCAACTCGGTGAGGCGAAGGTCTCGTCGCTCGAGACTAGAGTAACGGTTCGAAAGGTCTATAACTTTTGATCCGACCTTTGGATCGCCCTCAAATTTTTACAGGAGTTTTCGGAGGCCGTTTTCCTTGTAGTAGATGTGGAATCACTACTCGCTGAGACGGAGTTCTCGTCGCTCGAGACCGGAGTACCCGTTCGAAAGGTTCATAACTTTTGATCCGACCGTTGGATCGCACTCAAATTTTTACAGGAGTTTCCGGACGCCGTTTTCCTTATAGTAGATGTGCAATCGCAACTCGGTGAGGCGAAGGTCTCGTCGCTCGAGACTAGAGTAACGGTTCGAAAGGTTCATAACTTTTGATCCGACCGTTGGATCGCACTCAAATTTTTACAGGAATTTCCGGACGCCGTTTTCCTTATAGTAGATGTGCAATCGCAACTCGGTGAGGCGGAGTTCTCGTCGCTCCAGACCGGAGTACCCGTTTGAAAGGGCCATAACTTTTGATCCGACCGTTGGATCGCACCCAAATTTTTACAGGAGTTTCCGGAGGCCGTTTTCCTTGTAGTAGATGTGGAATCGCTACTCGGTGAGGCGGAGTTCTCGTCGCTCGAGACCGGAGTACCCGTTTGTAAGGGCCATAACTTTTGATCCGACCGTTGGATCGCACCCAAATTTTTACAGGAGTTTCCGGACGCCGTTTTCCTTGTAGTAGATGTGCAATCGCAACTCGGTGAGGCGAAGGTCTCGTCGCTCGAGACTAGAGTAACGGTTCGAGAGGTCCATAACTTTTGATCCGACCTTTGGATCGCCCTCAAATTATTACAGGAGTTTCCGGAGGCCGTTTTCCTTGTAGTAGATGTGGAATCGCTACTCGGTGAGGCGGAGTTCTCGTCGCTCGAGACCGGAGTACCTGTTCGAAAGGGTCATAACTTTTGATCCGACCGTTGGATCGCACTCAAATTCTTACAGGAGTTTCCGGACGTCGTTTTCCTTGTAGTAGATGTGCAATCGCAACTCGGTGAGGCGAAGGTCTCGTCGCTCGAGACAAGAGTAATGGTTCGAAAGGTCCATAACTTTTGATCCGACCTTTGGATCGCCCTCAAATTTTTACAGGAGTTTCCGGAGGCTGTTTTCCTTGTAGTAGATGTGGAATCACTACTCGGTGAGGCGGAGGTCTCGTCGCTCGAGACCAGAGTACCGGTTCGAAAAGGCCATAACTTTTGATCCGACCGTTGAATCGTCCTCAAATTTTTACAGGAGTTTCCGGAGGCCGTTTTCCTTGTAGTAGATGTGGAATAGCTACTCGGTGAGGCGGAGGTCTCGTCGCTCGAGACCAGAGTACCGGTTCGAAAGGACCATAACTGTTGATGAGACCGTTGGATCGCACTCAAATATTTACAGGAGGTTCCGGACGCCGTTTTCCTTGTAGTAGATGTGCAATCGCTACTCGATGAGGCGGAGGGCTCGTCGCTCGAGAGCAGAGTACCGGTTCGAAAAGGCCATATCTTTTTATCCGACCGTTGGATCGCCCTCAAATTTTTACAGGAGTTTTCGAAGGCCGTTTTCCTTGTAGTAGATATGAAAAAGCTACTCGGTGAGGCGGAGGGCTCGGCGCTCGAGACTAGAGTACCGGTTCGAAAGGGCCATAACTTTTGATCCGACCATTGGATCGCCCTCAAATTTTTACAAGAGTTTTCGGAGGCCGTTTTCCTTGTAGTAGATGTGGAATCGCTACTCGGTGAGGCGGAGATCTCGTCGCTCGAGACGAGAGTACCGGTTCGAAAGGGCCATAACTTTTGATCCGACCGTTGGATCGCCCTCAAATTTTTACAGGAGTTTCCGGAGGCCGTTTTCCTTGTAGTAGATGTGGAATGGCTACTCGGTGAGGCAGAGGTCTCGTCGCTCGAGACGAGAGTACCGGTTCGAAAGGGCCATAACTTTTGATCCGACCGTTGGATCGCCCTCAAAGTTTTACAGGAGTTTCCGGAGGCCATTTTCCTTGTAGTAGATGTGGAATGGCTACTCGGTGAGGCAGAGGTCTCGTCGCTCGAGACGAGAGTACCGGTTAGAAAGGGCCATAACTATTGATCCGATCGTTGGATCGCCCTCAAAGTTTTAGAGGAGTTTCCGGAAGCCGTTTTCCTTGGACTAGATGTGGAATCCGTACTTGGTGAGGCGGAGGTCCCTGCACTCGAGACCAGCTTACCGGTTCGAAAGGGCCATAAGTTTTTATCCGACCGTTGGATTGCCCTCAAATTTTTACAGGAGTTTCCCGAAGCCGTTTTCGTTGGAGTAATTGTGGAATCGCTACTCGGTGAGGCGGAGTTCTCGTCGATCGAGACCGGAGTACCCGTTCGAAAGAGCCATAACTTTTGATCCGACTGTTGGATCGCACTTAAATTTTTACAGGAGTTTTCGGACGCCGTTTTCCTTGTAGTAGATGTGCAATCGCTACTCGGTGAGGCGGAGGTCTCGTCGCTCGAGACCAGAGTAACGGTTCGAAAGGTCCATAACTTTTGATCCGACCTTTGGATCGCCCTCAAATTTTGACAGGAGTTTCCGGAGGCCGTTTTCCTTGTAGTAGATGTGGAATGGCTACTCGGTGAGGCGGAGGTCTCGTCGCTCGAGACGAGAGTACCGGTTAGAAAGGGCCATAACTATTGATCCGATCGTTGGATCGCCCTCAAAGTTTTAGAGGAGTTTCCGGACGTCGTTTTCCTTGTAGTAGATGTGCAATCGCTACTCGGTGAGCGGGAGGTCTCTGCGCTCGAGACCAGAGTACCGGTTCGAAAGGGCCATAACTTTTGATTCGACCGTTGGATCGCCCTTAAATTTTTACAGGAGTTTCCGAAAGCCATTTTCCTTGGAGTAATTGTGGAATCGCTACTCGGTGAGGCGGAGGTCTCCTCGCTCGAGACAGGAGTGCCGGTTCGAAAGGGCAATAACTTTTGATCCCACCGTTGGATCGCCCTCAAATTTTCACAGGAGTTTCCGGACGCCGTTTTGCTTGTAGTAGATGTGGAATCGCTACTCGGTGAGGTGGAGGTCTCGTCGTTCGAGACCACAGGAGTTTCCGGACGCCATTTTCCTTGCAGTAGATGTGGAATCGCTACTCGGTGAGGCGGAGTTCTCGTCGCTCGAGACCGGAGTACCCGTTCCAAAGGGCCATAACTTTTGATCCGACCGTTGGATCGAACTCAAATTTTTACAGGAGTTTCCGGACGCCGTTTTCATTGCAGTAGATGTGCAATCGCTACTCGGTGAGCGGGAGGTCTCTGCGCTCGAGACCACAGTACCGATTAGAAAGGGCCATAACTTTTGATGCAACCGTTGGATCGCGCTCAAATTTTTACATGAGTTCTCGGACGCCGTTTTTCTTGGACTAGATGTGGAATCGCTATTTGGTGAGGTGGAGGTCTCGTCGCTCGAGACCAGAGTACCGGTTCGAAAGGGCCATAACTTTTGATCCGACCGTTGGATCGCCCTCAAATTTTTACAGGAGTTTCCGGACGCCGTTTTCCTTGTAGTAGATGTGCAATCGCTACTCGATGAGGCAGAGGGCTCGTCGCTCGGGACCTAGTACCCGTTCGAATGGGCCATAACTTTTGATCCGACCGTGGGATCGCCCTCAAATTTTTACAGGCGTTTCGGATGCTGTTTTCCTTGGAGTAGATGTGGAATCCCTACTCTGTGAGGCGCAGGTCTCGTCGCTCGCGATCAGAGTACCGGTTCGAAAAGGCCATAACTTTTGATCCGACCGTTGGATCGCACTCAAATTTTTACAGGAGTTTCCGGACGCCGTTTTCCTTGTAGTAGATCTGCAATCGCTACTCGGTGAGCTGGAGGTCTCTGCGCTCGAGACTAGAGTACCGGTTCGAAAGGGCCATAACTTTTGATCCGACCGTTGGATCGCCCTCAAATTTTTACAGGAGTTTCCGGACGCTGTTTTTCTTGGACTAGATGTGGAATCGCTACTCGGTGAGGTGGAGGTCTCGTCGCTCGAGACCAGAGTACCAGTTTGAAAGGGCCATAACTTTCAATCCGACCGTTGGATCGCACTTAAATTTTTACAGGTGTTTCCGGACGCCATTTTCCTTGTAATAGATGTGCAATCGCTACTCGGTGACGCGGAGGTCTCTGCGCTCGAGACTAGAGTACCGGTTCGAAAGGGCCATAACTTTTGATCCGACAGTTGGATCGCCCTTAAATTTTTACAGGAGTTTCCGAAAGCCATTTTCCTTGGAGTAATTGTGGAATCGCTACTCGGTGAGGCGGAGGTCTCGTCGCTCGAGACAGGAGTGCCGGTTCGAAAGGGCAATAACTTTTGATCCCACCGTTGGATCGCCCTCAAATTTTTACAGGAGTTTCCGGACGCCGTTTTCCTTGTACTAGATGTGGAATCGCTACTCGGTGAGGCGGAGGTCTCGTCGCTCGAGACTAGAGTACCGGTTCGAAAGCGCCATAACTTTTGATCCGACCGTTGGATCGCACTCAAATTTTTACAGGAGTTTCCGCACGCTGTTTGCATTGAAGTAGATCTGCAATCGCTACTCAGTGAGCTGGAGGTCTCTGCCCTCGAGACCAGAGTACCGGTTCGAAACGGCCATAACTTTTGAACCTACCGTTGGATCGCCCTCAAATTTTTACAGGAGTTTCCGGACGCCGTTTTTGTTGGACTAGATGTGGAATCGCTAGTCGGTGAGGTGGAGGTCTCGTCGCTCGAGACTAGAGTACCGGTTCGAAAGGGCCATAACTTTCAATCCGACCGTTGGATCGCACTCAATTTTTTACAGGTGTTTCCGGACGCCGTTTTCCTTGTAGTAGATGTGCAATCGCTACTCGGTGACGCGGAGGTCTCTGCGCTCGAGACCAGAGTACCGGTTCGAAAGGGCCATAACTTTTGATCCGACCGTTGGATCGCCCTTAAATTTTTACAGGAGTTTCCGAAAGCCATTTTCCTTGGAGTAATTGTGGAATCGCTACTCGGTGAGGCGGAGGTCTCGTCGCTCGAGACAGGAGTGCCGGTTCGAAAGGGCAATAACTTTAGATCCCACCGTTGGATCGCCCTCAAATTTTTACAGGAGTTTCCGGACGCCGTTTTCCTTGTAGTAGATGTGGAATCGCTACTCGGTGAGGCGGAGTTCTCGTCGCTCGAGACCAGAGTACCGGTTCGAAAGCGCCATAACTTTTGATGCAACCGTTGGATCGCGCTCAAATTTTTACATGAGTTTGCGGACGCCGTTTTTCTTGGACTAGATGTGGAATCGCTACTTGGTGAGGTGGAGGTCTCGTCGCTCGAGACCAGAGTACCGGTTCGAAAGGGCCATAACTTTTGATCCGATCGTTGGATCGCACTCAAATTTTTACAGGAGTTTCCGGCCACCGTTTTCCTTGTAGTAGATGTGCAATCGCTACTCGATGAGGCGGAGGTCTCGTCGCTCGGGACCATAGTACCCGTTCGAAAGGGCCATAACTTTTGATCCGACCGTGGGATCGCCCTCAAATTTTTACAGGAGTTTCCGGATGCTGTTTTCCTTGGAGTAGATGTGGAATCCCTACTCGGTGAGGCGCAGGTCTCGTCGCTCGAGATCAGAGTACTGGTTCGAAAAGGCTATAACTTTTGATCTGACTGTTGGATCGCACTCAAATTTTTACAGGAGTTTCCGGACGCCGTTTTCCTTGTAGTAGATGTGCAATCGCTACTCGGTGAGGCGGAGGTCTCTGCGCTCGAGACCAGAGTACCGGTTCGAAATGGCCATAACTTTTGATCCGACCGTTGGATCGCCCTTAAATTTTTACAGGAGTTTCCGGACACCGTTTTTCTTGGACTAGATGTGGAATCGCTACTCGGTGAGGTGGAGGTCTCGTCGCTCGAGACTAGAGTACCGGTTCGAAAGCGCCATAGCTTTTGATCCGACCGTTGGATCGCACTCAAATTTTTACAGGAGTTTCCGAACGCCGTTTTCATTGTAGTAGATCTGCAATCGCTACTCGGTGAGCTGGAGGTCTCTGCGCTCGGGACCAGAGTACCGGTTCGAAAGGGCCATAACTTTTAAACCGACCGTTGGATCGCCCTCAAATTTTTACAGGAGTTTCCGGACGCTGTTTTTCTTGGACTAGATGTGGAATCGCTACTCGGTGAGGGGGAGGTCTCGTCGCTCGAGACTAGAGTACCGGTTCGAAAGGGCCATAACTTTCAATCCGACCGTTGGATCGCACTCAATTTTTTACAGGTGTTTCCGGACGCCGTTTTCCTTGTAGTAGATGTGCAATCGCTACTCGGTGAGGCGGAGGTCTCTGCGCTCGAGACCAGAGTACCGGTTCGAAATGGCCATAACTTTTGATCCGACCGTTGGATCGCCCTTAAATTTTTACAGGAGTTTCCGAAAGCCATTTTCCTTGGAGTAATTGTGGAATCGCTACGCGGTGAGGCGTAGGTCTCGTCGCTCGAGACAGGAGTGCCGGTTCGAAAGGGCAATAACTTTTGATCCCACCGTTAGATCGCCCTCAAATTTTTACAGGAGTTTCCGGACGCTGTTTTCCTTGTACTAGATGTGGAATCGCTACTCGGTGAGGCGGAGGTCTCGTCGCTCGAGACTAGAGTACCGGTTCGAAAGCGCCATAACTTTTGATCCGACCGTTGGATCGCACTCAATTTTTTACAGGTGTTTCCGGACGCCGTTTTCTTTGTAGTAGATGTGCAATCGCTACTCGGTGACGCGGAGGTCTCTGCGCTCGAGACCAGAGTACCGGTTCGAAAGGGCCATAACTTTTGATCCGACCGTTGGATCGCCATTAAATTTTTACAGGAGTTTCCGAAAGCCATTTTCCTTGGAGTAATTGTGGAATCGCTACGCGGTGAGGCGTAGGTCTCGTCGCTCGAGACTGGAGTGCCGGTTCGAAAGGGCCATAACTTTTGATCCGCCCTTTGGATCGCCCTCAAATTTTTACAGGAGTTTCCGGACGCCGTTTTGCTTGTAGTAGATGTGGAATCGCTACTCTGTGAGGCGGAGGTCTCGTCGCTCGAGACTAGAGTTCCGGTTCGAAAACGCCATAACTTTTGATCCGACCGTTGGATCGCACTCAAATTTTTACAGGATTTTCCGCACGCCGTTTTCCTTGTAGTAGATGTGCAATCGCTACTCGGTGAGCGGGAGGTCTCTGCCCTCGAGACTAGAGTACCGGTTCGAAAGGGCCATAACTTTTGATCCGACCGTTGGATCGCCCTTAAATTTTTACAGGAGTTTCCGAAAGCCATTTTCCTTGGAGTAATTGTGGAATCGCTACGCGGTGAGGCGTAGGTCTCGTCGCTCGAGACAGGAGTGCCGGTTCGAAAGGGCAATAACTTTTGATCCCACCGTTAGATCGCCCTCAAATTTTTACAGGAGTTTCCGGACGCTGTTTTCCTTGTACTAGATGTGGAATCGCTACTCGGTGAGGCGGAGGTCTCGTCGCTCGAGACTAGAGTACCGGTTCGAAAGCGCCATAACTTTTGATCCGACCGTTGGATCGCACTCAATTTTTTACAGGTGTTTCCGGACGCCGTTTTCTTTGTAGTAGATGTGCAATCGCTACTCGGTGACGCGGAGGTCTCTGCGCTCGAGACCAGAGTGCCGGTTCGAAAGGGCCATAACTTTTGATCCGACCGTTGGATCGCCCTCAAATTTTTACAGGAGTTTCCGGACGTCGTTTTCCTTGTAGTAGATGTGGAATCGCTACTCGGTGAGGCGGAGTTCTCATCGCTTGAGACCGTAATACCCGTTCGAAAGGGCCATAACTTTTGATCCGACCGTTGGATCGAACTCAAATTTTTACAGGAGTTTCCGGACGCCGTTTTCATTGCAGTAGATGTGCAATCGCTACTCTGTGAGCGGGAGGTCTCTGCGCTCGAGACCAGAGTACCGGTTAGAAAGGGCCATAACTTTTGATGCAACCGTTGGATCGCGCTCAAATTTTTACATGAGTTCTCGGACGCCGTTTTTCTTGGACTAGATGTGGAATCGCTATTTGGTAAGGTGGAGGTCTCGTCGCTCGAGACCAGAGTACCGGTTCGGAAGGGCCATAACTTTTCATCCGATCGTTAGATCGCACTCAAATTTTTACAGGAGTTTCCGGACACCGTTTTCTTTGTAGTAGATGTGCAATCGCTACTCGATGAGGCAGAGGGCTCGTCGCTCGAGACCTAGTACCCGTTCGAAAGGGCCATGACTTTTGATCCGACCGTGGGATCGCCCTCAAATTTTTACAGGAGTTTCGGATGCTGTTTTCCTTGGAGTAGATGTGGAATCCCTACTCTGTGAGGCGCAGGTCTCGTCGCTCGCGATCAGAGTACCGGTTCGAAAAGGCCATAACTTTTGATCCGACCGTTGGATCGCACTCAAATTTTTACAGGAGTTTCCGGACGCTGTTTTCCTTATAGTAGATCTGCAATCGCTACTCGGTGAGCTAGAGGTCTCTGCGCTCAAGACCAGAGTACCGGTTCGAAAGGGCCATAACTTTTGATCCGACCGTTGGATCGCCCTCAAATTTTTACAGGAGTTTCCGGACGCCGTTTTTCTTGGACTAGATATGGAATCGCTACTCGGTGAGGTGGAGGTCTCGTCGCTCGAGACCAGAGTAGCGGTTCGAAAGGGCCATAACTTTTGATCCCACCGTTGGATCGCACTCAAATTTTTACAGGAGTTTCCGGACGCCGTTTTCCTTGTAGTAGATGTGCAATCGCTACTCGGTGACGTGGAGGTCTCTGCGCTCCAGACCAGAGTACCGGTTCGAAAGGGCCATAACTTTTAAACCGACCGTTGGATCGCCCTCAAATTTTTACAGGAGTTTCCGGACGCTGTTTTTCTTGGACTAGATGTGGAATCGCTACTCGGTGAGGGGGAGGTCTCGTCGCTCGAGACTAGAGTACCGGTTCGAAAGGGCCATAACTTTCAATCCGACCGTTGGATCGCACTCAATTTTTTACAGGTGTTTCCGGACGCCGTTTTCCTTGTAGTAGATGTGCAA
>Ga0325411_1003448_pt1 | contig 17829 bp, 7 predicted proteins | sample PopdelMetagenome_13_FD_206181 | JGI IMG/M metagenome (GOLD analysis project Ga0325411, IMG submission 206181) | Populus deltoides microbial communities from Bellville, Georgia, United States - Xylem-PdIQD-R4 | ecosystem: Host-associated > Plants > Phyllosphere > Stem > Wood/Secondary xylem...
GGCTGTTTGAGAGAAAACCGGCTGAGGGAAGGGGAAGTTCTGTGTGCAGAAGAAAAGGGGCTCTCGGTTCAATAGAGAGCAAGATGGGGCTGAGGGGCGGCTGCTCTGCTTGCTTTGTCAAGGCAAAAGGGGGGGGCTGCTTCAAAAGCAAAAATCACAGGCCAAAGGGGAGGGTTTGAGACCAACTGCTCAAATGGCAGAGGGAGATGGCCGGGTCTGTCCTTGGCTGGGAGAGGGGGTTTAGTTTTTTCTTGACAAAGAGGAGGGGCTGCCGCTTTTTTTCTGGTTTTTCGAAAGGGAGGAGGAGATGAGAGTTCGTGGAGAGCGGCTGTCCAGTTGAGGGAGCTGTGAGGAGAAGACAAAAAACCAAAGGGGGGTGGGGGGCTGGCCAGACGGCGGCTTGGAGAAGAGATAGATTTAGGGTTTTGCTTTTGTGTTGTCTCTCTCCTCAAATATCAAAATTCCCCCCTTTAAAAAATCAGTGTAGCTTGGTATTTATAGGAAAAGTTTTGCTAAGTTTTCAAACTAGTCCCTCAACTTTTCCTATCCTTCTCTTTTCCTTTTTTTTTTTTGTAAATTTTGATTTTTCTTATTTTTTTGTATTTTTGAAAACGAGCAATATCAACGTCGACTCAATGAAGAAAATCAATGATTTTAAAAATAACACGTTAAAAGCTGAACGCGTTCCAAATGTCTTTGAAAATTTAAATTCTTTTGAGACGATGCTAAAAACGATGCAAATGTATTAAAAATGTATTTTTTGGATTTTCAATGTTTTTTGCTATTTTTGGAGTTTTCTGAAAATTTATCAAAACATGGGTCAAAAATTGGGTAGCAACAATAATGAAGAAAAATTTAAATAAGAACGTGAAAACATTCGAAGCTCAATTTCTAGTAAACAAAATATTGAAAGATGAATTGAAGATAAAATATAATCTCAAAAACGTTTTGAAAAAAACCCGACTCGATTCCACCGGGTCAGCATACAAAATCCGTGACCTGGTTGTGATATTGGACAACCTCATCAAAAGCAAATTGAATAAATTATGAAACTTAATTATTAAACAACCTAATGTTGAAGAGTAAGATAACCCGTATCATTTTTAAAATCAATGAGAAATCCAATAGAAAGAAAATAAAAAACTAGAGCCCAATATTCAATTAAATAAATATTGAAGGATGAAACTAAAAAATCATAAGCTTAAAAAGGGGGGAAAACCCAAGCAAACTTGAGCAAATCTCCTAAACCTATGTTAATTTTTCAAACTCGTAACTTGTGAAATTCTAGACCTTGACTCAATCAAAAAGCTTTATTCTCAACTAATTTAATGTTGAAGGATGAAGCAAAAAAAATTATTTTTTAAATTTTTTTTAAAAAATAGCAATCAAAAGAATGAGGATCAAACCTAATAAGAAAAAAAAAACCAGAGGATGAAATAAAAAAAATTAATTTTAAAAATTATCTCAAATAAAATAAATAGAAATAAAAAAAGGTGACCGAATTTGACATATTAAAAAATTAAAGGAGGTTGAAATTGAAAAAATAATCTAATTTTTTAAAAAAAATAAATTAAGACAAATCATGAAGTCTAATTATAAATCAAACAGAATATTAAATAATGAGATTGGGGGGAAAAGCCAATTAAAAAAAGGAAAAAAAAGAGTCAACTTGGTTAACCGACCAATCTCGTTACCCAAGTCACGAAACAAGGATAAACTAATAAAATGTAAATTCAATGTTGAAGGACCTATGACCTAGGTCATGAGACCGGGATAATTTTTTAGAAAGAAAATAAAAAAACTCGATTTAAAATGTCAAAACCCACAACTTTGATCATGAAACCAAGATATCCTTGTGAAATGTAAATTAAAATAAATCATGAAACTCAAGTCTCAACTGATCCAATGTTAAATGATGAAATTGTAAAAAATCTCAATTAAAAAAAGACACAAAATATAAACTGAGTTAACTCAGGTTAACTTATTAAGAACTATTCATGTATCATGAGGCTGAAATAACCCAATAGAAAGCAAATAAAACAATGATGAAGCCTAATTATCTATATACTCAATATTAAATGATGAGACTAAGAAGAAAAAGTTACTCAAGAAAAAATACCCGAGTCAATCAGGTTAACCCACTAAACTCGTGATCCTTGAAATGAGAGTGAGATAACTAAATAAAAAATAAATTTAATATTAAAAAATGAATTGTTTTTTATAAAAAAAAACATTAACAAAACTCATGTCCTCCTCTTTCAAGTTACAGCTCCTACTCTTTGTTTTTTCCAAGCTTTATAACTCTCTAAGAATAGTCACTTAATTTGTTTTCTTGGATATAATCCTCCCAATAACGCTCCTTTTTTATTTAACTTGAAGAAATCGAGAGGAGATGAAGAAAATAGGAGAAAAATAGTCTCCCTCATGTTTTCTCCTTTTGAAGAAGATATGAGCTGTGTTTAAAGGAGGAGAGGGGAATGATGTTTCATATAAAATTACCAAAATGCCCTTATTAATGCCCCCTGTGTCATCTTCTTCAATTTACCTGATTTTGAGTACTCTCGTAAAGCCTTTCCGAACTCCGATTGATATGCAATTGTAACCTAAGATAAAACAATAAGTTTGGATATTTCTTATAAAATTTCAGTCCGATCCAACGGTTGGATTGAGATATATTATTGATACCATAAAACTAGACAAGCAATGTCTTTTACGCTAAAATCTGAATTTCATGCATCACTTTATTTTCATAGATTCTCATGACATTTCCCCTTAATTTATGCTCAATAAATTCAATATTACCACATTTATCACTAATTTGTCAAAATAAGTTTTTTTTTTATCAAGGTTTAATATCTTCTCATTTTTCTTATTCTTTTATCTAATGAAACTCGTCACTGGTTTCGCCAACGTTACGAGTTTTAAACTAAAAATCATAACTCTCATTTCAACTTCAATGATACCTTTAAATTTGTTTATGGAGATTATTCTCTCTCTCACATGACACATTTATTATCATTCTTACTATTTATTCATTTATTTCATATCGAATCTCCATTACTCATCGAGACCTCATTACTTCGATCCTATATTTTTTTTACGTGGGTTTACATTAATATTATATATTATATATATTAATTAAATATTATAAAAACATGTGGGCTGGACGACCCAAATAACTGGGCTAGGTTGATCTCGGCCTAAAGAAATTTAGGATGAAACTGGCTTAGGAAGGAGTTGGGCTGTGACTCGGTCCTTAAGGAAGCTAGGGGCTGAGATGGGACCTATATGATCTAGGCCGCGACTCGGCTCTGAAGTGAGCAAGGGGAAGAGAGCCGTATAAAGTGGGCTGTGACTCGGCTCTAAAGGAAGTTGGGGTCGAGACCGGATCCATGTGACCTGGGCCACGACTTGAACCTGAATGAAGCTGGGGTTGAAACTGGACCCATATAACCTGGACTTTGACTGGGCCCAAAAGAAAGTTGGGCCCAAGACCAAACCCATATGAAATGGGTCGCGACTCAGCCCAAAAGGAAGTTGGGCCCGAGAGAAAACCCATATGAATTGGGTCGCGGCTCGGCCCTAAAGGAAGATGAGGCCGAGACAGGACCTATATGACTTGGTCTACGACTTAGTTCAGAAGGAAGCTAGGGTCGAGACTAGACTCATATGAATTGGGCCATGACTCCGCCTTGAAGGAAGATGGGGCCGAGATTGGATCCATATGACCTAGGCCGCGACTCGACATAAAAACAGAAGGGGGGAGCAATACTTGACCCATATAAACTGGGTCAAGGTCGACCCTAATTTTTGGTTAATTATTGGTATTGCATGCAGAACGAATTATGCATGCAGCGATCGTAATAGAAATCTCATGGAAGGTTGATGCAAGGCAAGGATGAAGGACCACCTGAGGTGGTGAGGTTCTGCGGTCATGCTGATGGAGAGAATGGTGTTTTTGTTAGTTGTTGCAACGGTGGAGGTTGATGTTGATGTTGTTACTACTAGTGCTGGAGAAGGAAGAAAATGAAGATGACGATGTTGATCGGCTACTGCCATTGTGAAGGAAAACGGAGAAACAATCGGTGGAGAGGGAGAAGTATGGTGGAGAGGATGGTGGTCAAGTCGGTGGTGACAATGGTGGTGGTTGAAGGCCACGACGAAGAGAGAGAAAAATGTGGTGGAAACTAGGGAAGAAGCTATTTTTTTTTTGTGATTTTCATACCCTCCCCCTCTACTTATAGGAGATGAAAGAGGGTAATCTTGTATACACAGGACAAGAATTTCAGCTCTTGATTCGGTTGGGAAGAATCTCAATCATTGGTTCAAAGTAGACACCATGAACTGTCAAATTTGACAATTCGTGGTTGCCTGAGTTGTTCAATTTAGGCTGGCACCGGGGATGCATTGGTGTTAGGAGAACTGAACATGTCATGCCTAGGGATAAGGGGTTGTTAGGTGATCATTTTGATTTAAAAGTTGCCAAATTTGATGACGGTTAGAGGCATTAAATGCACCTACAAACTAGCCTCCCTGAGTGGTTACTTTAGAGAAAATTGAAGATGAAGATGAATAGTAACCAAAACGGCGTCGTTTTGGTATAGTTCATTTAGGTCAATTTCACCCCTAATTAGTTTGAAAATTTAATTTTTTTCTTCAATTTCACCCTCGATTTTTGCCAATTAGGTCCCTATAGTTTGATGTTTTTTATAAAATGGTCATTGATTGTGAAAATTATCAATTTAACTCCTAATTGACCCCAAAATTTTATTTTTATTGTAATTTTGCTCCTAATTTCAATCAAATAATTTGATAAAAATTAAATTTGGTCTCTTAAAATTCAAATCTTTTCATTTAAGTCCAAATGGGTTCTCAAACTTAATTTTTTTTCTAATTAAGCCCCTAATAAAATTATTTTGAACCATTTAAAGTATAATTAACTCCTTGCACTTGATTAAATCCTTCAATTGGACCCAAATTATTTTTCAAACATAATTAAAATTCAATTTGGCTCATGATTAAATCAAATTGGCCTATTAGAAATTAAATTATGTCTTTGAACTTAATTTTTATGTAAATTCATCCAATAATAATTTAATTTGACCTTGAATTTGTATTTTGTTTTACATAATAGGGTACAATTAGGTGTTGAATTTTCTGCAAAATGACAACATTTTTTTCTTTTATTTTTTTATTTTTGTTTTGAAAAAGATAAGTTTTGGGGAATAACCTAGAATTGGGTTATGACAAAGCTTTCAATTGATTTAAGTAAAAATTATTTAATAATAAGTTTATGCTAAGAAATTGCAATTCAAAGTTTCTAGTGGAAAAGTTTTTCTCCTACTTTCTCCTTTTCAATTTGGTATCAATGTTTTTTTTTTTCTTCTTTTTATCTGCTAGCTTGGTTAAGTTGATACGTTCTGTTCTGTTATTGGGCTCTTGCTTTGGATTCCTATTTTGGTTTAATTATGGGTCTGGCTGATGATGTTGGATTTATTACAACAGTCTAAATTTACTGGATGCATTGTGGGCTTAATCTAGTTGGTTAAGGTTTACTCAGCCCAAATAAGAAACAGAACATTAAACAATAAACACACACACAAGTAAACATTATGTCCTTGTTTTTGAAGGTTCAAACACTTGAAAAGAAACACAAATGGGCAAGCAAGCATACGCTCTGATTTCTGGAGGTTCCATAATAAATGACTAAAAACACAACATGACATGGGCAAGCAAGCATACGCCCTTATTTCTGGAGATTCCGTTATTTCTGGAAGTTCACACAGCAAACACATAGATAGATAAGTCATTATTGTTCTTTTGGGAGTTCTATAAAATTACAATACAAAGCCAAATTGTATGCCATTACCAATGAAACAGTTGAAATCAATTCCACAAATTAAAAAACATTCACAGCACCACAGCTCAAAGACATCAACTCCGAGAAATCACCTAATGTTGAGGTGAACATGTAATAGGTAACCAACTTTGCCTGATGCAAACATGAAGAACAAAGACCATCCAGACATATCAGACATATCGCATATGTTGATTTAATTCAACCATTTAAAGTTGAAGGAAAAGGATAGAAGATGATAAATAATTGCAGCCATATTACCTGCAAGAATTAATTATTAGCATGTTTTTCAGATTCCAATGCCAAACTTATCATTTGACTTAATCCTCATGACCACCTCCATCCTCATCCTTTTCCTCTTCCTCTTCCCCTTTTTCCTCCTCCTCCTCCTCCTCCTCCCATTCCTCTTCCTCTTCCTCTTCTTCTTCCTCTTCCTCTTTTTCCTCTTCCCACCACCCATTATTCCGGGTCCACATTCTACAAGTGCTGGTTAGCATGGAGCAACCGGTGCTTGAATCCTCAACTACTTGAGATACCTACAAAACCAATTCAAGCATGGAATACACATTCTAACTTCCGAGTCTTATTATTGAGTGAAAAAAGAAACACAAACACTAAAAGAGAGGCAAGAAATCAAGTCCAATAAGCAGCACCTCTGATTAAGCACTCATTGAACCATTTGTTGTAGTAGAAAATTTCGTGGTCAGCTTCGGGCATTCATGCACCTTCAACGTCTTCAGACGAGGGAATAAGAAATCATAACATCTAGGACTGAAGCAAACTATACTTGGTAAATTTTCTAGCAACAGCTCCAGCATATCAGGGAGCACCATCTCCTTCTCAACATTGAAAGGTGAAGCATGATCGTCCTGCCCAAATACTCCCAATAGCTGAGAGCATTGGCTTACTTTTAGTATTTGGAGCTTTGGGAGACCTGATGTCATGGCTACTGGGAAGAGACTCTTCAACTTGTTGCATCTTTCGATTTCAAGCCGACACAAATTAGGGAAGCATGAAGATTGGAGATCACTTCTTGACAGTATCTGAAGCTTTTCGTCATCATTATCCTTAGCAATTATTTGCTCCAATTCCTCACAGGTTGATATGTCTAGAACTTTCAGTTGAACTAGACTAGCAATCATGCTGCTTGTGAATACATGTGCTAGTCTTTGACATTTCCTCACCACCAAAGTAGTCAAATGACTCAGCAAGAGACCTTTCCATATACACTTGATGTCAGGGAAGGAGTCTAAGTGTAATGTTTCCAAACTCAAGAGTGAAAGTTCATGCCCAGTTCTTCTATTAGTTAAAAAACTTCCAACCTGCATTAAATCTTGTGCTCCTTTGCAGTCTGTAATATATATTCCTCTCAAATTTGTAAGCCCCTGCATCAAAAGAAAACAAGGGTACCGATTTTTTAGATATAATTCCTATTAATTTTTGTACACTCTGTAAATATTATATAATTTTGGTGATAAACCAATTATCCCGAATACCTAAATACTTATCAACAAAAAGATATAAATAGACAGAGCAATAGGGCATGGGAATATGAAATCGTAATTTTTCATATTTATAATAATCTAAATATAAATTATTATTTCATATTAGTTAAATTAAAAGCAATCATGAAAAAATTATACTTATTAAATAAAAAAATAAATCATTTTATATTCTATTTACAATAAAACAAATTATGACATTAACCAAAAAAATATATAAAAGAAAATAATTTTAATTTCTACATATTAGTAAAACTTCTTATATATAAAATAAAAATGCTTTATCTGGAGGAAGAAATAAGAAATTTGATCAATGTATTGCATTTGACAATTTAAATTAAAAAGGAAAAAATAAGAGGAGAAATATAAAGGACGTACATGGAGCTGTGTCAACAAATTACTCAATTCTTCGTGGCCTTTAATGGTTAACTCTTGCAAAGAAGGCAATTGGGCAGTAACCAAAAATGCTGCAACATGAAAGAGACAATTCTCTTAGCCGAGGGAAGTTGATGATGCCATCTCTGGTGAGTGCATCTCCTTCTCCACTGTAAAATATTTGCTTTAAATTGTCAGCAAAAGTAATCTTTATCTGTTGCAGGTTCAGAAGACTTGGAGACACGGAGACAGGGAAGACATGTTCCAGTTTATCACAGTCACTTATAGAGAGAGTTTTTAATTTTGGGAAGCGAAGAGACTCTGGAATGATTTCCCTGTCGTCATCCTTTTCTCTGATAAGATGCTTCAATCCACGGCAATATTCTATCCGTAGTGTTTCTAGATGAATTAGACTTTGAGCCAGGGACGGCGTGAAGATAAATGTTAGTTTGCTAAGATACCACAACTCCAGATGATTAAGACTTTGGAGGCTGACATGTCTACTGGGCCCCTTCCATATCCTTTTCCTCACTGCTTCCTTCATCAGCCTCACCCAATTCAAATATCTCTTCCAATGAATTGCAGTGATTAATTTCCACACTCCTTAGATTTTTCAAAGCTTGCCGCCATTTTGCTGGAAACAGAGTGCGAATATCCCCACATGCAGCCACTTCTACATGTTCTAATCTTTGTAAGAAGTCCTTTTGCGACCCATGGCCATGGGTGGTCATCTGATCAGAGGACAATACTATATTTTCTAAACCCTCAACGTTGCTAAAACCAATTTGAGACACAGTAGGAAACAACTGCTCAAATATCTTTGCATTTAAGGATGTGGCGCTGATATCACCCAAATATAATCTTGTCGAGATTGGGTATGCTGTTATTGAATACCCATTCCCTAACACTATATCATATTTGAGCAACCTGGGAAAAACAAAATCTCTGGGAATGCATTCAACCTTCGGTATCGTCAATGATAATACGGCCAAATGAGACAGCGAATTTAGTTCTGTTACTCTTGCATTCATTCCTCCTGTGCTGTCCCATCCCGTGAAGCTGCCATCCCAGATCAATAGTTCTTCTAACATCTTCAACCTTCCAATCAAATTCACAGGAATGCTTGCAACGTACATACAACCTGTCAAATCCAACAACCTCAACTCCTTGAGCTCCCCAATTTCATCAGGTAATTCTTCAATGGAGCCGCACCGCCTGAAAACAAGAATATTAAGTCTTTGCAGCTTTCTCAACCGAATGAGGTCCTTGCATTTACACTCGATCAACAGCAACGATTGAAGGTTCGTTGAGAATAGAAGTGATTGCAATGACAAACACCCTCCCTTTAGAGACAAAACTTCTATTGCTTTCATCCCTTCAAAAAACCTCTCTGGAACATTCAAATCATCATCCAGTTCTAACAACAGAACTTTGAGCTGTGGACAAACCAATCCTTGAGGAAGTTCTGCTAGTTTATTGCCCATTAACGAAATTACTGTACAACCTTCAAATCTTCTATTGCTCATTGGCCACTCCTTCAACCCAAAGCCAGCCTTTACCATGAATCTGTATTTTTCTGATGATGCTATCTGAATAGCAACATCACGAACCAAGTCATGCATTTGCACATATTCTTCAGTTTCAGTTCCTAACAGCATACAACAAGCTTTGAGGTTTTCGATTTCCATATAAACTCGTTTCCTTGCACCTTCAATGAACTTCACATCTTGATATAACCCGTAGCCAACTGCATATCTCGTCAACTCCTCGATTGGAATGTTGTAATCTTCTGAAAATAAACAGCATAGCAAGAAACATAGCTTGGTTTCCTCGTGCTTCAAATAATCATAGCTCAATTTAAGACATGCATATGCATTTCTTCGGTCATCAAATGTTTCCACGTGCCGAGATTGAGATTTTTTGAGCTCTTCAGATGCTACTTCCCACTCATGTTCAGATTTATCTTTTAGAGCCTTTCCCACTGCCACAAGTGCTAAAGGCAAGCCTTGGCATTCTCTCGCAACCTCCTTTGCCACTCTGTTCAAGTCAGAGTCCTCATCACGTAAACCTGCATTGATTTTGAATAAAGCCCATGCTTCCTCTTCAGATAAGACTCTTAAAAACACTTTTTGCTGGCACTCCATATAAGAACATATGTTTTCAAGACGTGTTGTTATAACAATTTTACAACTCCTGTGAGCGTCACCAAATGGGATCCCTATCTCTTTCAAGTCAATATCTTTCCAAACATCATCTAGGATTATAAGCATCTTCTTTCCCTGCAGTCTCTGCCATAACCGACCTGCTCTCCCTTCTTTACTTTTCTCGTCAAAATGCAGACCTAAACTATCTGCCATTTGATCCTGCATGTCTGTGACATTTGGATTCTGGGACACCGTAGCTATCAAAACTTCATTAAAAAGCTGCAACTCTTTGGCTTTCCTGCCTACTTCTTTCACCAGGGTGGTTTTACCCACCCCTCCCATGCCGTACAGTCCGATCATATTGACACTGTCATCTTTGAGAGCTTTCATAATTTGTTCAAAAGCTTCTTTTGACGATTCTGAGGGTGTGAATCCCTTTGATGGAAGAAACTCTATGTCTTGAAGAGGTGCTTTGTGGGACACTTTTGGAAACTTTCTGCTATTTTCTTCAAGTTTTTTCAAAGTCTCTATCTTTTTTGCCAGGGCCTTGCTTAACTTGAATTGTGGTATCCAATTTGGACACCGATTAAAGCATTTGCTATTTTTTCCCTTTTCATTTTCCAAACGATTAACACCTTCAATTTCGTTTTTTGCATCTTCCAACCATTTGTTGACATCCTTCTCAATTTCTTCAGCATTTCTTTCAGCAACTTCGACAGCGTTTTGCAAACGATCAAGAGTCAAAGCCAGGTTCTTCTTTTGTTCATTGAATTCTTGAACAAAATTGTTGAAACAGAACATGTAACGGAACTGCCTTATTGTTGGTTCCACCAAGAGTTCTGCTACCAATACTTTCGATAGCCATTTTCCACCAGTCTGAAAATCAGAGAAATAAGGATGCCGACTGTGAGAGGAGTTCACTACAAGTAAAATAGGCATTGAGAGAATGAGAATAGGAATTTTATTACCTTAATTTGTGAAAATATGCGCGAAAAGCACTGGTGTTGATTGCTCAGCGAGGAACAAAACGAGAAGGCCTTTAGCTCTGTATGGAATCAAGCTTCAAAAGCAACAAGGCAAGGTATAAGTATACCAAAGAACAATTAATTCCTTGTCCCCTTATCTATATCTATCTATGCCATCTACAAAAGTTAGGGTGTTATCTTTTGTTGAAGACTATAATAACTTTAAATTAATTTGTTATTAATTTTAAATTGTCACATTGTTGTTAATAAAATATAGAATATTGATATGGTTGTATTGTTAATCAAAAAACTCTATACATTAAAATTTAGATATAGAACCACGAGTAGTGTAGCTTAACTAGTCAGGCTTTAGGTTTACTTTCTAAAAGTCACCAGTTTAAATCTCACAAACCTCAGGGTCATTGGAGGCTCATATTGTTGTTAACTTCAGGGCCTGTGGGATTAGTCGAGGTGCGCGCAAGCTGACCCGGACACCCACGTTAATAAAAAAAAAGATATAGATTATTAATATCTTTCCCTTCTTAGTTCTTTAAGATTTTTTCTTCCTTTGATATCTTTATACATTTCTAAGAGTGTATTTTCTTATATACAATTGCATTAAAATTCATTTATTTGAATAAAATTTAACTTTCCCAGCTATATAAGAAAGGTAGATTTCTATAACAATTTTTAATTTTTTTTACAGAATTGAAGACGATGAAGATTATATTGTTACTAAGTAGAGAATAAAAAAATTAAAGACAACTTCAAATTAAAAAGATTATATAAGAAAAATAGAAAATGTATGAAATAACATGGTGAGGATGATTTCAAAATAAAATAAAAAATGTTTAAAAGATCAAGAAAAAGATGACATATTCAACAAGGATAAAATGTATAGAAGTTTGATTAAATTCATTTTCAAATGACACTTTTGGAATGTTCTTAGAAGCTCAAAATAAAAATTTGGTACAGTTCATTAATCATGTTATGTATACATGAGGGAATTTAAAGCAATAACGGTTCAATACAAAGAAAGTTTTTTTTTTAAAATATATAACACTATAAAAATTAACATCCTAAATGAGATATCCTAAAAGAGAATTATAGAATGGAAATTATTTCTAACTGAAAATATCCCAAAAGAGATAGAGAACGGAATTATAATTGTGAAGGCTAACCTTAGGTAAACATGAAAAAATGAATTTTTTTATTGAATTTTCTAGAAGAGATAAAATTATATGTTAAGAGTATGTTTGTTTTGCAAATAAAAAATAGTTTATTTTAAATTTAATGTTGGGCTTGAAAAATACTTTACCATTAAATATTTTACATTTAAAATGTTTTTTTAATAATGGTGGTGATGGAGGTGGTGAGATGGCAATGGTGGTGAAAAAGATTGTGGTGAAGTGGTAGTGGTAGTGGTAGTGGTAGTGAAATGATGACAGTATGGTAGTAATGGTGATAAAAGAAGAGGTGATGGTGAGGTGGTTGTGGTGGATAAAGAGAAGATGTTAATAGTGATGGTGAGAAAGAGATAGTAGTTGAAATAGTTGGTTCATATTGTAATTGTTATGTTTCAATCCTAACAATATGTTGCTTTAATCAAAAGTAATAAGTGGATATATATTGGGTATAATAGAACCTATATGATTAAGAAATGTATCATCATTATAGGTGAGTTTAGAAAAAAATATTTTATTTATTTTTAAATAGTATTAATTATAAAATTCATGTGTAAGATGAGTTTCGAATCTCATCCAAAGAATCAATAATTATGACATTTACCATAATATAATAGAGTTTCCAAACTGGACAAATCGTACCCTATTGGGTATGGGATGATCTATTATGAGCTATACAAATCTTTTATTTTTTTTTAGGTATATGGCCTAAAAAATTGTTGCTTAGTTTTAAAATAAAGTTCCAACAAAATCTAGTAATATGACTTCAGATAAGATATGAAACGGTAGGAGACTTAACTTATTATACTTGAAGATTTGGGGATGTGATATTTATGTAAAACATATCATATATGAAAGTTAGGAGCTAAATCAAATAAATTTAAGTTTATAGGATATCTTGAAAAAAAACTATTGGATAATATTTCTACCATTTCATTGAGCAAAAGTTATTTGTCTCCAAACATGCTATATTTTTAAAAAGAATTTATTCTTGAAAGGAGTAGTGAAAGAAAAATAAAATTTGAAGAAATTCAAGAACCATAAACTGACATCTAATTAAAACATGAGCTAGAATATATAACATTGGATGCTTAACTTAAAGCTTAAGAAACACAATAACTTCATAGATTTAATAGAAGATGTCATACACTAATGAGATATGGATTTTTTATATAAGCTAAAAATAATGAGTTGCTTATACTTAATAAGCCTACCAATTACATGAAAGTAATATTTAATATTGATTCCATAAAATGAATCAAGGATGTAAAATTCTAAATGGATTAAATATAAATTGGCTATCAACCTGAAGGGTAAAACTCACTAAATGTAAATTGATCTTTAAGAAACAAATTAATATTAATGGCAACGTATAGATGTACAATGCCAGAATAGTTGACAATGGTTACAAGCAAAGAATTGACTTTGATGAAACCTTCTTGCTAATAGTTATGTAAAAACCTTCTTGCTATAGCTACATGCTAATATTATGAATTTTAGCAAATAGATGTAAAAAATGCTTTTCTATATAGGAAAATTCATAAAGATATGTATATTACACTACCTAAAGGTTTTGAGTCTAAGAAGTAGTTAAAAAGAAATAAGAATTTCTTTATGATCTATAAAGGAGATAAACTAGTGGTTATGGATATTCAAATGCTAGATTTAAATTAGATATTAGTGATAGCAAATCCTAGTCTAGATATATTTTTACTCTAAATGGTGATGATTTTATTGACCTTTAGAGTCAGACATTCATATTTTTTTTATATTTTGATTATAACAAAAAAAAAAACATAGACTAATAATATGTCTGGTTGAGAATAAGCTTTAAACATGTTTCATATTAAGATCACATTAATAAACATGAAGGATTTCATAAAAAATTAATAAAAAAGTTCAAGTATTCATTTTAGTGTTTAAGTTATAAATCTTTACATCTTACTTGATGGTATAATTAAAATAAACTCACACACATTACTCTATATACATTTAGGATTGATATAAAAGATGATCTAAGATAGATGGCTCTAAGAATTCACCTAGATTAAAACTATTAAATATGGAATTCTACATGAAACAAACTACCATTTGTTCATCAATGATGAAAACATTTGAGAATTCTGCATGAATTAGACGATCACTTGTTTTTCAGTGATGAACACTTGGGAATTTTGCTGGAACCGGTTGATTGATTGGTTTGATCAATTTGAACCAATCGATCGTTTTAGTCATTAGTGGGGTTCCAACGACTAGTTTTTCTTAGAAACAATTATATAGTTTGTCAAATTGTAAAATTAGCAAGGGATTCTGAACATATATGATAAACAACATACTCTAAGATCAAAATAACAATAAAATAATTGATTATTGATTATACTCTAACTAGTGGGTTTAAACCTTTATATTCTAGAACAAAGAGTATACATTTTCATTATCACTATACTTAAACACTTTTAAATCCTATAAGTGCTATTTAGTGAGTTATGGAGATACTAGAACTTCATTTATATCATCCACTCTATGAAAGAGTTTGTTGTAAACAAAACCATACTTGTGAACCTACAAGAGTTAAGTAAAAACTCATGATATTAGTGAGGGAATGAAAATGTACACTCTTTGGCATTTGAAGCCGTTCACCACATTGAGGATGATGATGATGATCAAGAAAGCATTGAAGAAGACATTGCCTTAATTACAAGGCGATTAAGAAGTTTTCTATCAAAAGTGAAAATGAGATATAATATTTGGATGATGAATCTAATCCTACCTCTGATGAGTTGCATGATGCTCTTGAATCTTTATATGATGAATTTAAAAATTTAGGTTTAAAATATAGTTTATTGAAAGAGAATTATGCATGCTCGTTTGCTGGAAAAAGAAACTCTAGAAAATAAAGATTGCATTGTTATTGATGAAAATAAAAAGGTAAATCAACTTGAAGAAGAAAATAAATCCTTACAAGAAAAGTTTGACAAGTTGAATACAATACTAGCTAAATTTACAAAAGGCTCTAAGAATTAGAAAATATGCTTTGAAGCCAAAGATGTGTTTTTAACAAAAGATGTTAAGTTTACCAACTTAAAAGGAAATAAAAGTATTGGAAAAATTACTCTGTTAAAGCCAAACAATCCTATGACCTTAACCATAAATGAAATTATTGTAAAGATATAGGTCATTTGATTTAGATCAAAAAAAGTATGGTTACTAAAAACCTTATCTTGATTTTTTGTAAAAATAAATAAAAAGAGTATAGGGAATAATCCATTTTGATTATGTTCATGTTTTTTTTATGAAACTTAGCCATTCATCTATAAGAATATAAGGAGGGGTGTCGCTTTAAACAAAAGTATAGATAGATTTTGTAAATATTCATAAAAAGTACTAGGTAGAGGCATAAGACCATAATAGTTCTCAATTTAGTGAATCTCTCAGAGTAAGAATGTAGTTTGATATGTGCATTTCTCTTAGTTAAACATCAACCAACCATGATTTAAGAATATGTATAAGAACTTGATAGTAAAGAGATAAACAAATGAGAAATCCACGTATAAAACTTCAATTTAAGGTGAAAGTTCAAAATGTTAGCTATCAAGACTTTCACTTCATAATTGTTTTTATTTTCTTTTTATAGATTTATTTTGGTATTAAAACCCGAGTTTGATAGGTTAATCCGAGTTAACCTGAGATATTTTTAATTGATTTTATTTAATTTATTCATTCGATATTGTATTAATTAAGAATTGAGTTTCATAATTTTTTTGTTTACTTTCTATGGGCATATCACGGTCTCATGATTCTATCGCAAGTTAGCCTAGCTGCCTTAGGGTTTTATTTTTATCCTTTTTTAATTGAATATTTTTTTTTAATTTTATTTTTCAATGTGGAGTTCATTATTAGGCTTCATAATTTATTTCATTTTATTTTCTTTGAGGTTATCCTAACCTCATGACATAAGTCACGGGTTTGATTGGTTAATTTGGGTTGATTATGGTGGTTTTTTATGTCATTTTTTTAATTAATTTTTTTTCAATTTTTTTTTTGCAATATTGTGTTGATTAGAACTTAGGCTTAATATTTTTTTCTTAGTTATCTTTTGTAAGGTTATTAAGGTCTTATAACTCAGGTCAGGAACTTGGCAGGTTAACCTGAGTTGATTCTAGTAAATCCAAGTCAATCTAATATGTTGTCGTCTTAATATTATTTTTTAAAAATATATCATCTTGATTTTTTTAGTTAAACTATATGCTAACCACTCATTTGGGTTGTTTTTGAACCTATAAAGTTGACTAAATCACTTTGCTCAACCCCTCCATAGATTATTTTTTCCTGCTACAAAACATGTTAAGTACACTTATATATTCTTTTTTACTTTAAAAAAATTGATTCACCTCATATCGTAGCGTAGAAAATTATCTAGTGTTGGCTAAAAGGGGATATATATTTCTCTTAACATCATACAAATCCTTGTAGATTTATAGTATTTAGAGTTTAAGAGGGACTGTGAATATACAAATATGCTTAGCCTAGCAAATAATTACATGATAGCTTTATCTATTGAAGATGATTTGATTAAAATGAATCTAATTTCCTCAATTATTAAGTAATGGGAAGGTCTGCTCTTACTACGTGGATTTTTGGGCTTTCCAATATAAAACAAAATGAGTGATATAATAAAAAAAAATGAAAAAGAAAAGGAATGATGGTGTCAAGATCAAATTATGGTGGTGAAAGCTAGCCATGCACTATTAAATCCAAACATTATAGTTAATTAGAATGTTCTTCATTTTTACTTTCACTATAATAGAAAGATAAGGTTGAAAATTGAAGGAGATCCATCTTCTACAAGAGTAATATTATTTAGACCATTACCCTACTTTAATTCACCAAACACAGATAAATTTTATTAGTCTTGTGAATTTGTAGCTTTAACATCCGTATCAAATTTAAGGTAAAAGTTCAAAATGTTAGCTATCAAGATTAATTCTTAATTTAATTTTGTATACGTATTATTAGGAAGATTTTAAAAATAATTATTTTTCTAATAGACTAATAAATTAAAACACAATAATCTTTTTAATAATGGGTATTTGATCTGTATTTACAATTATTCAACCCTACAACGAGATATATAGACTTACATATAAACTTGTATATATATAGAGATTGATTGAGTCTAGTAGGAGAGAATAAGGATTAAATTGAACAAGTATTTCACTTTCTTTCTTCATGGATCATACTTGCAAACATGTATGAACACATAATATATGCATAACAATATAATATAAAGACAAAAACAAATTGATAACACAAGAATTAGTTGAAATAGACACACCTTATAGTAGAGACGGGAACGAATGAAAGGTTCACGATCACTTAGACACCCACAGCCTCTCTATCAATAGATTGCAACCACAAATATAATCCTTAATGTATGTAGGGTTCCTATAATTATGATGATTGGGGAAAAAAAACGAAAGGACCTGAAAAGAAGACAATAATTATTCAAAAAAAGTTGTATGAATTTTTTTATTTATGAATACACCTGTTTGAGTATCAATTACATAATCTAAATCCTAATCAAGTATAGGTCTGAATTCTTTTTTATTAACAAATGAATGCTAAGGGTGTTCGCTTCAAATTATTTTTTAAAGTGTATTTGATTTTTTAAAAAATATTAAATTAATGTTATTAATTTAATTTTTTAAGTATTTTTTTAATGATTTTAAAGTGCTTTTTTTAATTAGAAAAAATTATTTTAATACATTTTGAATTAAAAAATCACATTACCAAACATATACT
>Ga0325411_1003449_pt1 | contig 17827 bp, 13 predicted proteins | sample PopdelMetagenome_13_FD_206181 | JGI IMG/M metagenome (GOLD analysis project Ga0325411, IMG submission 206181) | Populus deltoides microbial communities from Bellville, Georgia, United States - Xylem-PdIQD-R4 | ecosystem: Host-associated > Plants > Phyllosphere > Stem > Wood/Secondary xylem...
TATATATTTTTAATATGAACTTCAAATCATGCAACCTTAATATTATGTGTTTGTGTAAGATTCGCTTTTGAAAGAACTGTTGATTGTATGGATTGTATTTTGATGATGTGAGGATTCAAGTTCTTTTATTACCGGCACCATGTGTATTAAATATACATATATAAAAAAAAAATTTACTATTGTTTTGGGCTTAGAAAGCCGGGTCATTACAGCATGGAAGGCTATAAATAAGCCTTGAATTAGTTCCATAATATTTTACTTCCTTCTCTTCTTCTCATGATAGAACATGGATTTAATATTATGGGCTTTGTTTTATTTTGTTAGCTACAGCCCAAGGCTTGTTTGGGCTTAATTAATACTTTGTTTTCTGTTAGGATCCAAGGCTTGTTTGGATTAAGTTATGGGCTTTTCAGTTTAGGGTTTTGTGTCAGTTTTGAATGGACCTCATTTAAGTCCACATAAGGGGTCCATTAGGGTTAACTTTTCAAGAACTATTTAAACTCATGTAAGCCAAAATTTGGGCAGCTTGGAGGATAATTACTTCTAAATTTTTCAATTTTAACCTGTGAGAGTGATTCTCACATTCTTCAGTTCTTGAACGAACTGAATCTGACTTATCAAAGATTAACTGGCTTCGTGGCGTCATTCTACTCAATCCAATAGTGTTGGTGCCTTGGGGTAGGTTTCCATTGTGTCACACTCCTATCAGACCTATTTACGCTTTCTGAGATCAGATCTCAATCTTGATTATGGTTTGCGTGACCACGTGATCACGAGATTCGCATCAATCAATCCTCACTTGATACCAAGATATTCTTCTCGCGATATCAATAACTTATCTAGTTCTTTCGGAATAACTAATTAACACTTCTCCTTCCATTCTTCGGAAATTAATTGCCAATATTAATATTATTAGTCTCCTATTACCGAGTTAAATTAATCAATTTCATTCAAGTGCCCATATTAATACAATCGATTGATATAATTAACTATTCCTAACTTGGAATAGTTAATCAATGCTTATCCATATTTAGTTTATGATCTAAATTGATGATGCCATGAACCCTTAACATCATTAGCTTCCTTACCCGGAGTATTTAATCACACCAGAAATGGTTGCCAATACCGATGCAATCCATTAATATCATTAACTATTTCCGACCCGGAATAGTTAATCAATTTGTCTCTCCCTTAACTAAGAATAACCATGTCGATGTTAATTATTTTTATTAACATCATTAGTAATTTAATTGTCCGGGATTGACTAATCAATTTAAGAAATATGAGCACCAATGGAACCCCATTGATACCATTAGCTATCCTAATTTTCAGGACAGGTAATCAATGTCATCACAACTTTCTATTGATACCGATCATATAGACAAATTCAATATTTAGTATTCTAATACCAAAAAAAAACAACAAGTCTCAATTTATAGGTCGTTCTTTTACGTTTAGGCACCCCAACCCCTTGTATGATCAGTTTGCGGTAGAATTGAATCTCGAAATAAAACTTCAAGAAACAGATATGAAAATAAGCTCAAATTTAACATATAGTGCAATCTTATCTACAGTAGACGGAATATGAAGTTTCCATTAATTCTGAGGTGGTTTGCTTATGGTTCACTAAGAGTTGTTTTTTTTAGCAGAATTGAATCGCGAATTAAAATCTCAAGCAAACAATACCAAAATAACCCCAAATCTAATATATGGTGCGATCTCACCCCAAGTAGACAGAATATGAAGTTTCAATTGATTCTGAGGTGGTTTGCTCATGTTCGCTAAGAGTTTTGTTTCTACTGCGGAATTCAATCAACCTTTGAATTTCTTATATTCTCTTTTTTTTTATGTTACTGATATGATAAGAGATAGCATCAAGATGATATATCACATTTTTATTTTTGCTTAGATGTCGTAGTCATAAAGAACAAGAAGATGAACGATGCAAACATTGAAAAACTTAAAAAAATATTAAAAAAATAAAAATTAACATAAAGATATGACCTTGTTTCGGAACCTAACTTTGATACCACCTTATGCAAGCTCGTGATCTAACGCAACCCATAATCAAAATTAAAATTAAATCCCTGAAAGCTGAAATAGGTCTATACGAGTGTGACATAAAAGAAACTTGCCTCAAGGCACAAACACTATTGGAATGAAGTTGAATGACACCACGAAGCTAGTTAATCTTTGATATGCCAAATTCAATTCGTTCAAAAACTAAAGAATGCAAGAATCACTCTCATACGTTAAAACTAAAAAAATTCAAAAGTAATATTCATCAATGGCTGCCAAAATTTAAGATACATGAGTTTAAATAGTTCTTGAAAAATTAACCCTAATTAAACTACCTAGTGGACAAATTTAGCCCACTTACAAAACTGACCCAAAACCTTACTCTAAAAGACCTATAACCTGATCCAAACAAGCCTTGAATCCTAGCTAAAAACAAAGTATTAATTAAACCCAAACAAGTCTTGGGTGGAGCTAACAAGATTCAAGGCTTTTTTATAGCCTTCCATGTAGCCCATTAATCCTAGAAAAGGTAGCCACCCATGTTGTTTTCAAGTTGTAGTAAGATTCTTTTGTTTTCTTAGTTGTCCTCACCTCATTTCCCAAATAAGGTTGGATTGAGCCCCTCTTGCACATGGATAAGATGTATTAAGGCCTCTTCTTGATACTCCAATGGACCCTTCAAATTTGACTTGGTCAAAACCTTCAAAACTAATGCATTTAATGCCTCTTTCAATACCTTTATCTTGGATTGAGTCATTGACCTATTTGGAACATGTAAGGGGTCTGATGTAAACCTCGTAATTACGTGATCATGCAACCCATAATCAAGATTGAGATCTAATCATAAAAATCTGAAATAGGTCTAATAAGAGTGTGATATAATGGAAACCTACCACAAAACACCAATAGTATTGGAATGAAGTAGAATGATGCCATGAAGCCAGTTAATCTTTGATAAGTCAAATTTAGTTCGTTCAAGAACTGAAGAATGTAAGAATCACTCTCACATGTTAAAATTGAAAAATTCAGAAGTAATATTCATCAATGATTGCTGAAATTTAGGTTACATGAGTTCAAATAGTTCTTGAAAAATTAACCTTAATAGATCTACCCTAGTGGACTGATTTGGACCACTTACAAAACTGACTCAAAAACCTTAAATTGAAAAGCCCATAACCTGATCCAAACAAGCCTTGGATGCTTGCTGAAAACAAAGAATTAATTAAACCTAAACCAAAATAAAGATAAAGCCTAAAGTCTTAAGTCTTTATCTGCCCACTGATCCTACAAACCAAGATGTCATTAAATACCACCAGCTTTTCTTTCCTTGTGTAGCTAGGATGAATAAGGCATCCTTGTAAGAAAAGGATTCTAAAACATTAATGAATCCTTGCCACATCTAGAAACTATGTTGTCGTACATTAAAGATCCTTGTGCAACTAGAAGATTTCAAAAACAAGCTGCCATATCCTTATAGAAAAAGGATATGTGCTAAATAGGAAGTCCACATATCAAAAGGCAGTAAATAACAAAATTCATACAACCTCTGTTGACCAGTATTGCAGTGCCTTCCCAAACTCTGATTGACCTAAACTTTTAACCCAGGGTAGGAAAACATGTCAGGAGACTCCACATAAAATGTTAGCCCAATCCAACAGTTGAATTGAGAATTTATAACTATTGCCGTGAAATTGGACAACTGTGCATTTTACGTCAGAATCCCAATTTTATTGTTTTACCCAAGGTAGGATAGCAAGTCCTTCCCTAGCTTCAATTCACTTGAAAGGTTACCCTAACACAAATACCTCTGGAATCTTCTGGTAAAGTTTTAGCTCGATCCAACAGTTGGATTTGAAGTATGCTCAATAGCGTAAAACTGGATGATAGTAAATTTTATGTCAAAATCCGAATTTGACCTTACTTGGATCATATCATTCCCTCTCTCTTCAAGATCATTCATCCTTGAATCACTAACAGGTTTAATGGACACTTCATTCGCCTTTTGTTTCATCCTTTAGAGTTCTTTTCTTACACGCACTTGCATCCAACAACATTGTATGAAAGTAGTAGCCGATAATAATTTCAAATAAGCATGCCTTGCCATGCAATTACATATATATTTTGAATGATAACCACTCCTGCTTATTTTTGTTTTTCATCCTTTTGTTGTTATTCCTCCTTTTCCATCGAAGCTTGAAGATCATAACATAATCTTCTACACTTATTGATGCGAACCTCGTGATCACGTAGTCATGCAATCTACACGCAAAGACACCAAATTCCCGGAAAGCCAAGTAAATCAGGTTTGATAGGAGTGTGACACAAAGATAACTTGTACTTAGGCACCAGCGCTAATGGAAACGAAAAACCCCCACCCAACGAATATTGATTCGCGAACGAGAGGTATCAAGAAGACGCCACGAAGCCAATTGGTCTTCAATAAGTCGTTTTCAATTCTTTAGAGAACTATGGAAGGGAGATTATCTCATCAACACACACACACAAAGTGAGGCAAACAAGAAGTTTTATTGATCTAAATTCTCTAACTTACATGTCTGGTTATGCCTTTATTTATACTAACTCTAGACTTAAATAAACCCTAATGGACCCCCTTTAGGTGTGGACTTATATGAGGTCCACTTACAATTGACCCAAAGAAGTAATAATAACCCACACACTAAGAAGAAAATAATAAAAATTCAAAAATTACTATCCTAAATATGCTAAAATCAGATTTGTCACCCTTAAAAAGTTCAAAATAGACTTGGAAATTTGATTTGAAGGTAGAACTAATTCTGAAGTCTTCTTTTCTTGGTATCAGAGCTTGACTCCATTAATCAGGTTATTTCCATTTATTTCTTGTATTTTTTTTTACCTTCTGCGCCAATTTTTCTGTGCTGTCTTTGTTTCAGGTCTGATCTTATTTCAAATTAATTTCAGTCAGATTGTCTTCTTCCTATGTTATTCTTGATTAGTTGTATTGAATTAAGTCTTTTGGAATAATAAAAAAAAGGGTGTCATATTATTCTTTCTTTCCAGAATTTCTTTTACAGTAAAAAAAAAACAAAAAAAACCATTATTTCTAACAAAGGGGTTTGTTTCGCTTCATTTTTTGCGTTCACTTGTCAAACCATATTCTAATTGTGTCAAAATTGATATTCTGATTATGTAGGGTGAAAGCACGCAATACATTAATTTTCAAATCATTTCGACATCGTTTGGTTTAGTATCTAAATTCAAGTTTTAAAGGGACTGATTCGTGTTAGTTTTATGTTCATATATCAAATCAATTTGAAATTAAATCAAACTTGATATTTTGGTGTTTTGGCGTGAATTCGCTCTAAATATCAAATGTCAGACCATGTTTGGTTTAGGGTCCTTTTTTTAGGTCTAAAGGGGTTTGTTACGTTCGTCAATTGAAAGGCCATGTAATTTTGGGTCAGTTTTCAGTCTTTAGTGTCTTCTTACTTTCTTTGTTGTCATTTTAGCTTTTGTTTTAGGTTCTAAGATTTAAAAAAAATGCAAAGGGTACCATAATCAGGATGCAAAGAAGAGGAGGATTCAAAACGGGAGGTGGTATCAAAGGGAGAGAAATAAAGAGATTAGTGTTCTTAAAGAAGAAACCAAGAGTTTATTCCGTATTCTAAAGGAGATGCAACAAGAACTTGATGTGCTAATAGCAGTAATCAATGCCAAACAAGCTTCAGAAAGAGAGGAGCACAAATGTTGTAATGATGATAGATGAAAGAGAAGTGATGTTGTCTTCATCCAAAGTTGTTAGCGATGATTGTTGGCAAGAAAATAACTCCGAAGGCTACCAAAATAGGCTAACACTTGCCGCACTTGTTGTGTGTTGGTGGGATAATCTCCCTTTCTTGGTTCTCTAAAGAACTGAAAAATGACTTATCAAAGAACAACTGACTTCATGGCGTCATTCTTATACTTCTCATTTGCGAATCGATATTTGTTGGGTAGGGGTTTTCGTTTCGAATAATGCTGATGCCTAGGCACAAGTTATCTTTATGTCACACTACTATCAAACCTGATTTACTTGACTTAGCGGGAATTTGGTGTCTTTATAACCACGTGATCACAAGGTTCGCATCAAAAAGCTCACGTGAAAATTGTGTGAATGATCCTTAGACTTGAGATCACTAAGTTATTTTATATAGAGAATGTTATGCTTTGATCCTATTATATGTTATCTTAATTGAGGCAATAAAGGGGCATACATTAGATATAGCTTGAACTATATGAAAGTACTTGAGTGATTAACAGATGATACATTACCCTAGGTGAATTAGGGAAAATATACCATTTGTTTTCAAATAAAAAAACAAATTTCCTCTTTTGTTGCTGATTTAATTTCTTTCCTTCTTATGAATAAGGAATCCTTGTAAGAAAAAGATTTTGAAACATTTTTGAATCCTTGCCACACTTGAAAAATATATTGCAGCCCATTAAAGATCCTTATAGAGCTAGGAGATTCCCAAAACAAGCTGTCATATCCTTGTAGGAAAATGATCATTGCCAAATAGGAAGTCAATAAGTCAAAAGAAAGTAAATAACAAAATTCCTACAGGCTCTGTTGACCCATATTGAGATGCCTTCCCGAAATTTGATTGACCTGACATTTTAACCCAAGGCATGACAACATATCAGGAGACTCCACGTAAATTTTCAGCTCGATCCAACGATTGGATTGATAATTATGATTGTTTCTGTAAAACTAAATAGTTGCACATTTTACGTCAAAATCCGAATTTGAGCTTGCCTGGATTGTATCAAAGGTGGAATGAGATTTGTAAAGAGTTTCAAAACTTAGTCAAAACGATCAATGACTATTATATAAAGAACAACCACAACTTAACATGGCAAACATACATCATGCTTTCATGTTAAATCGAAACATTATCGATGAAACAATATTAATTACATTAAGAAACCGGTCACTGAAAGGTTAAGTCAAATCACCAATGAGTCACACATATTAAGAACTATTAGTCAGAAATTAAACTTGGATGATTTCATTAAATATGGCTTCATTAAAAAATATTTTGGAAATTAAGAACTAATATAATTAATATAGGGATTATATTTCTAGACCTAGAAAAATCAAGTAAGGACTTGATTGAGTTAATTTTAAAAATTATCCTGAATTAATATATGGATATTATTCAAGGGGCAAATTGATATTTTACTAATTTATAGAGTTTTTCAGATTTCTCTATAAATAGTAAGTCATGCCTCTTATTTTGAGTAGTTGTTTGTCAGATAGAAAAATCTACGTAAGTCACATAATAGAGAACTAGCACTCTAGTCTTAACAATTTGTCTCTCCTAAATAGAAATTTAGGAGATTTCACATTGATGGTTCGTGTGAATTATCATTGGAGGCTAGACAATTTGAATGCTTGTGGTTTGTGACAATCCAACCTTTAAAGAATTATTCAAAATCGAAAAAGATCATGTTTTCAGGTAATAAATTTCTAAACAACTCTAGATGTAACCTTGATAATGAAGAGTTACAAAAAAGAATTGTCATACACTTCGGAAGAAAATTCAGAAATTCATGGGTAAATAAATGATCAACTAGGGGTTGAAATAAATAAATATAGTAAGATGATAAAATGATGAGAGAATAGCTAGACTAGCAAGCATGAAATAACAATTCAAAAGGGCAATGAATAATGTATAAATGAAGGATTTAAAAAAGGGGGACAAATGAAAATATCAAATAAGAAAAGGGACTAAAGTGTTAAACAAACAAATAAAAAAACATCCAGACCCTCTTTTCATGGAGGAGGATGATAGCTTGGAAGGAGGAAAAGACCTCTCCTCCTTCATCTTCATCTCTTCTTTAAAAAAACCCTCTCATCAAAAAGCTCTTGCATGCACCTCTCAAGCTTAGAAAAAAAAAAGATAGACAAGGAAATAAACATAAGAGCTATACTTGTGGGACCAAACTAGAATAGGGAAACACCATTATAGAAAGGAAGGAGAAGAAACGGTGAGAAAGGAAGAAGTTGCTGCTGGAAAAATCAAGGGAGGAAAGGGTTGTAAAGCATACACAAACTAGTGTAGAGATATTTTAGCAAGCATTAAAGCAAAACCCCAAATTTATAAGTTAGAGTTCTTGAACAAACCTTGAAGAAATTAAGAAAAGGGGCCATGAGAGCAGAGCAGAGTAGAGATGCAATATACATGAAAATAATAAAAAAATCAGGTAGTTGGGAAACCCTCATACTAATTCAAAAGGAAGAAGTTTAGGGGAGATATTATTCTAAGTTAATGTGTGTGTATGTAAATAATTTATGTAGTGAAACATAATTGTAGAAATTTTTCTTTAAATGGGTGTGTAAAAACCCTTAATCTGAATATTTATATGGTTATGCTTGAAAAGAGAAGTAGAAATTAATAAAGAACAAAATTATACAACTTGTCTGTTGTGTGTGTGAATGAACTTAATAAGTAGATTAGGAATGACTTGTAAGTATAAGTAGATTTTAAAGGATGAATAAAAGATAGGTGTTTAGGAGGCCAAAATGTTTTGGCCAAATGAAGTATTTAAGAGAGAATTGTGTAATTTATATTTTGTTTCCTAGCTATAAAATGTATTATTTTGAAAGTTGATGCTTAAAGTCAAACTTGTGTGATTAGAATTCATAAAGGTAGTGGAATTTCATAAAGTTATGGAACACACATCTTGATAACTATTCCAAAGAAATGCTGGTGTGTTAGGAATTAGAAGCATGTCCAAGATGATCTAGACTTGATGAAATAAGGGTGTTGGTTTTGGCCGGGGGGTAATGAGATTTCTCCTTGTAAGGGATTGATGCAATTGCATATGTGTAACTTGGAATCTTATTCATGTAAATAAGCTAGGTCATAGAGAACCATCATTTGAAAAGCATAAGCTTAAATTGTACAAAATCAATGGGATAATGTTTAGAGAGAAAATTGAAAATAATATAAAGATGTTATTTTTATGTGTAATTGGTTAAAAATAAGATGGAATGAATGCTTAGGAGACATGGCCTATAAATCAGCCAATTAAGAAGATGATGGGAAAGAAAGCCTTACATGGTGCAATTAATGTTAAACATGCATGTATTTAGGGAAAAGTGAACATAAATGGTAGACATGTGCATTTAGTTAATAATGAGCATGAATAAAAGGATAGTGCCATAGAAAATAAAGAGGTTTGGTGAATGGCATGTTAACATGAATGCGTAAGACATTTTTAAGAGGATAATAGACATGTGCATTTACTTAAGAATAAGCATGAATAAAAGGATAATGACATAGAAAATAAAGACGTTTGGTGAATGCCATGTTAACATGAATGTGTAAGACATTTTTAAAAGAGTAACTAGAAAGATGAGTGTGTGTTGGTTTTGGCTAAATGGGAAAAACATGGAGCAAAATATTTTGAATGGTTACAAATTGTACAAATAAATGGATGATGTAAATGTTTCTTTATTTGATATGAGTATGAATAGGTCAAATAATATGGGACTAAATGATGTATTGACTTGAATTCTCCTTTTGAAATAGAAGGGACACTAGAACAAGATCATCAATTGGAGGTCATGTCACAAGAGGAACAGGTAGGCCTCATGCCCTTACCTATTTTCTTGTTGTTGATTATCTTTAATTTGAATTGATGGACAATTGTTAAATTGATAATTGTGATGTTGGTCTTGATTGAGTAGTTTTATCTAAATTGATGAATAATGAAGAATGCTATTGGCTTAAGTGTTGCGATTACCCAACGTGTTGTGGTTGGTTCCAAATGTATGGAACCCAATGAGATGTTATTTCCTAAGGATATTGATAGTCATCATTATTCTAACATGGAAGGGTCTGATTCTAATGTGTATGGGCATTCAAATGGTTCAATGACGAGAACTCGAGTAAAACAACTACAAAGTGCCTTAATAAGTTAGATTAGCGCGATTAAAGCGTCGATGAGTTTGAAGGCTTGCGAGCTGAATGGAAATGGTTCAAATATGTTTGTTTGTCTACAAATAAGGCTTGGGTCATGATTTGATAGTTTTGATGAGTTTGAGTTTAATGTCAGCCCATAGATCAATTTTGGCCCCAATTTGCTCATGTTTAATGAGTGGGAAAATAAAGCCTATTCTACATGATTTTCAAGTTCAAAATGTCATCTTTCCAGATTGTCTAACTATGCATGCATTAGAATTTTGTACAAAACATTATGGTTGTTTTAGTTTTGTGTGTCTATTTGTGCTTTCTATAAGTAAAAAATGTATGCTATTTATTATTTGTTTAGTTTTCTAAACATTGTCATTTATTTGGGTCTACATAATGTTATTTTGGTATTTCCTAGACTTAGAGGGTTGTTCCAAGTACATACTGATGTTTCAGACCATGTTTTGTGATTTTTAGCAATAATATTAAACTTTTCAACTTTTCATTCAAAGAATTTTATTCCTTGTTCTTCCATTTCCAGAATTAGTTGAAGAACAAATCAAATTTATCACTCTTAATTATAAAGAGTGTGGCGTCTTATCCTGATTGAAATTTCTTTGTGGCGTCTCAGACTATCAAAGAGTTTCATTTAGATTTTATTCCTCATTTCCATTCTAAATTATGTAATTTTCAGCCTAAATACCATTAGAAAAACCATATAACCAAACCTACCTTCCTTCATCTTCACATCAAATTGTTAGTATGTTTGGGTTAGGAAGCTAAGGCACATCAAAGATGTTATTTCCTGAGAGAGGAAACAAATGTGGTTGGTTCCAAGTGTATGAAACCCATTGAGATGTTGTTTTCTAAGAAAGGAAACCAATGTGGTTGGTTCCAAGTGTAAGGAACCCAATGAGATGTTGTTTCCTAAACGAGGAAACTAATATGCTTGGTTTGGTTTCAGGAGTATAAAACCCAATGAGATTATGTTTTTCCTAAGGATGGTAATCAATACGAATGGATGAAATTCATTGAAATGTTGATTTATAATGGAAGGAAACCCTATGTGTTGTGTTGGTTCTTAATTTAATAGGGACCTGTGCGTTCAGTCTTATAATAATACAAAATTTTGATACTTTAATTTGCATTAGATGAAAGAGTTTTATTTTATTTCAATTTAAATGTATTAACTTTGTGTTTATATATATATATAACATGTAGATCCATCTCATGCTACAGGACCAACTTAATTAGGAGCTTCATCCATATAGCTATAGGAACCCTTCAAAAATTTGCCATGTTTTGTGTTAGGATGCTAGTAATATGTTGTAACTAATGTCTTTTCTAGCATATATTTGAACAATCAAATATACTTTGGTTTCTAGAATTATTGGGCAGATAAAGATTTAGGACTTATGAGATTTATCTTTATTTTTGTTAGCAATAGTTCAAGGCTTGTTTGAGCTTAATTAATACTTTGTTATCAGCTAGGATCCAAGGCTTCTTTGTGATGCGAACCTCGTGATCATGTGGTCATACACCCACAATCAAGATTGAGATCTGATCCCGAAAAGCCGAAATAGGTCTGATAGAAATGTGACATAATGGAAACCTGTCCCAAGCCACCAACACTATTGAAATGAGTAGAATCAAGCCACGAAGCCAGTTAATCTTTGATAGGTCAAATTCAGCTCGTTCAAGAACTGAAGAATACAATAATCACTCTCACATGTTAAAAATGAAAAATTCAGAAGTAATCATCAGCAAAAGTTGTTGAAATTTTGGTTATATAAGTTTAAATAGTTTTTGAAAAATTAACCTTAATGGACCCCTTATGTGAGGTCCACTCAAAACTGACCCAAAAACTCTAAATTGAAAAGCCTATAACCTAATCCAAACAAGCCTTGGATCCTAGCTCAAAAAAAGTTTTAATTAAGCCCAAACATTAAAGAAAATAATAAAAATAACTAATATGTCATTAAATAGCACCAGTCCTTCTTTCCTTATGTAGCTAGCATGAATAAGAAATCTTTATAAGAAAAGGATTCTAGAACATTAGTGAATCATTGCCACTCCTGGAAATTATGCTCAATAGCATAAAACCGGACGGTAGAAAATTTTACATAAAAATTTGAATCTGACATTTGTTGGGTCATATCACAAAGTTGAATCGTATCAAAGGATCTCCTTGTCTTAACCCATCTAAAACCAGCAAAGAAATCGTGAAGCTCTCCACTGATAGAAACCGAAAATCTAGTAATTAAAACACTTTCACAAATCCAATTAACATGCAAGAAGAAAAACCAACTATCTGAAGAATAGACAATAAGAAATCCCGCCTTATCGAATCATACGAATTCATTAGAACCAGCTTAAAAAGCACCTAAGAGGCCCCTCATTTTGATAATAATTATGAAGAAGCTCTTATGAGAGTAAAATATTATCACTAATATTTTTCCCCTTAACAAACATTGATTGAAAAGGCACAATCAAATCCAAAAGAACTCTATTTATTCTATTAGCAATTATCTTGGCAATGCATTTATAAATGGTATTACAACAAGAGATAGGCCTAAATGGATGAGTTAGGAACTTTAGGGATTAATGTTATAGTTGTAGCACTTACTTGTTTGAGAAGCGGACCTTAAATGAAGAAAGAGCGGATAACATTAATAGTGTTCGAGACAACAATACTCCTTGCTTTCGTAAAGAAACCCACATTGAATCCATCTGGTATGGGAGCCTTATAATCCTTAAGAGAGAAAAGGACCTTCAGAATTTCATCATCACTAAAATTACTTTCAAAGGACATGCTTTGAGAGGGAGATAATCTCCAAGGAAGAGCCCCACTAAGAATAGATGAATCAAAGCCTTAATCAGATTTGGAAACCCCTAAAATCTTCTCAAAGCAACTCACAATAGTATCTTTAACCTCCTTACATCAGTAAAACACATCCCAGTTTTCATCAAGTATAGAAAGGATCTTGTTGCATCTGTGATGACTTTTCACCTGGTTGAAGAAGAAGTTCGAATTCTTATCCCCTAAATTCAACAATTGCAACCGAGACTTTTTCCTAAGGAAGCTCTCATCGGCTTCAGCAAGCTACGCATACCCCTTAACTAAAATAGGTCTAGCTCTATGTATCTCTAAATCCAAAGGATTTCTTTGCATCAAACATTGAAACTCTTCCATCGCCCTCTTAGCCACTAATACCCTATCTGTAATCTTAGCAAAATACCTCTTATTAAAGTCTCTCGATACGTGTTTGATATATTTTAAATTATTGCACAAAATAAACATAGGAGTGCTTGTAACCTCCTTACCCCAAGCCTTAGCAATCAAGGGAAGAAAAATAGGATGATCATCCTGAAAATCAAAGAACTTGAATGAAACCTTCCTTTTAGGCAAACTCGCCATCTTCATTAACATAAGAGAGTGATCTGAGATACCAAAAGGAAGAAAGCAAGTTTCCAAACCTGAAAATACACAATTACAGTTAACATTAACTAGAACCCTATCCAACTTCTTCAAGATAGGGTTGACATTGCTGATTAGTGGTAAACCTAGAACCTATGAATCTAAGATCTTTCAAATAAGACTAAATCACATAATTATTAAGATCATTTTGCCACCATAACCATGATATAGTGCCACAGCTCTTCTCATCAAAGGATCAAATAACATTAAAGTCACCCAAAAAAATCCATGGAATAGTCTCCTAAGTAATACTATGACTAACAATATCAGCCCAAAGAGCCTCATGTTTAGTCAGACTATTTTCTCCATAGACCAAAGAAGCATTGAAAGAAATATTGGACACCAACATAGTAACACAAACATGAATAATCTGATCTGAACTGCCCAAAAGATCAACCTTCAACAAATTAGGATCCCATCACACCCAAATACGACCACTACTAGAATGATCATAATTATACAAGTAAGACCAGATCTGAAAAAGAAGTCTAGAAACACTATCTTTGTACAAGGCAATGAAATGTTTTAAGAGATCATTCAAACCTCAAATATTCTAACATCCCACAAACATAGAAAACAAAATAAAAGAATGGAGAAACCAAACACTGACACAAGATTACTGATTGTGCATCAAAAGTATCATTAAGCCTCTTATTTTACATATGTATTTGTTGTTTTTATTTGGGTTTTTTATAATAATTGACGTGCTTTTTAGTAATGAAGTTTCTTTTAATGTTTCAATAGGTGTTTGGAGCTTAAATGAATTATTTCAGAAAATTCAACGTCGGAATTTGGAACAAAGAGTTTCAGAGAAGTTTAGTTAAAGATTGAAGCAAATATTGGTTTAAATAAGTGCTCCAAATTTGCTCCAAAAATCAATTATATTCCAATTCTAGAAAAGATTATCATATGATCTATTTCAAGCCCAAACCTGCCTTATGTTGTGTGCAAACTTCAATCATCAAACAATTAAAGTTTCAATGTTAACCTTAGCCTAAATAATAGGTACATTTGTATCCTTATTTGATGCTTAAGTTCAGCCCCAAATCAACCTCTAAATCAACCCAAGCACAATCCATGATCTAACATGTCCACACAACAAAAAACATTTGATTTATTTTGGGTAATTCATTGATCCAAGAGGGCAAGCACATGGATGGAAAGCTAGAGGGGACATTGTCACATTATTTTGGGTCAAAAAGAAGAGAGAGACAGCTCATAAAGGAGGAAGAAAAACATGCACCAAAGTGTTCTCCAAGCTGTCCTGATTTGATTTTCCAGAACATTTTTCGGTGTTATGTCCATAACTTTTGACTCAGATGTCCAAATGAGCTATTATTTAATGATATGGAAAGATAACAGAATGGCCTATAAACATGTCTCTAATAGCCATCACCAGAGGAGGCTTCTAAGAGGGTCTACTTTCTGTCCAAAGTTAGAGTCAGATTTGTGTTAGAAGTTTTACTGAAATTGTGTTGTGATCTTCTTTGTAAATTTCGGTTCTTTAGTTTGTAAAACTTATTATTTCAGTTTGATTCAAGTTATTTCATGTTTATTAAAGTGTATTTCAGTTTGATTCAAGTTATTTCATGTTTATTAAAGTGTATTTCAGTTTGATTCAAGTTATTTCATGTTTATTAAAGTGTTCTTATATATAATCATGGTTGGCTAATCTCTTTCTTGGATCCAAATCAAGGATGATGGTGTTTGAGGTGAGTTATTTAAGATATGAATAGATCTTAATGTATATCTTCTCATTTTCTTCATGAATGTTTTATTATTGCAAAGAAATTTTAGAAATCATTTAGGTAATGTTATAATCTTGAATTTTTATGCACAAACCTTAGTTTTGGTATAGAGATTGTTTGATTCAATGTCTTACTTAATATTAAAGTACTTGTTTATTCTTAAGCAATAATCAATCTTCGTCTTTTTAAACTTCATTGTAATATCTTTCGATCAAATATCACCATTATTGATATTAGGTTGAGTTATCCTATATGTGTTAAAGGAATCACCAATGCATCACCATTAAAATTGATTTGGACCAAGACTTACTTTTTCTTGTCATTTAAAATCTAGTTACACTTTTTCATCTTTGAAACAAATCCATCAATTATTTTCAACCAAGTTATTATTAATTTAATTTCTTTTGAGTTTTTTTTTGTTACCTAGCTTAATTTCTAGATCTAGCTCTCTGTAGATATGACCTCGATCTTACCGAGTTAATTGCTACATCGCACACTCGTACACTTGCGAGTTAAAACAAGTCGATCATAAAAAGTGGTCAAACAATTACCTTGACTTGCCTCCTCGCACGAAGCCTGACCTCTTATTCTTCTTCTTCTCAAAATCTTTAGATTTATTTGCTACTTGGTTAGCATTTTTGTTGTTGATCGAAAACAAAGGGAATTGATAGGAAAGGGCTAGTCACAATTGAAGATTTAGATTCACCATCAGAAGTATTTTCCCCAACATCATTATCATCTTCTGCTTCTATACACCCCTTATGATTGGTCGAAGGACCTTGGCAAGGTAAAACACTTATTTCTCATGCAATTTACTGGTTCAACGTTCCTTTATAGCGAAGTATCACATGTACTCCTTTGGACGTTCCCCTTATCTCTACACTTGGATAGTTCATGACACAATCAATATTCGAATTCTCCTCTTCATTCAATACTTGTTTCCCTTGACCTAAACTAGAGCAACTAGGTATATTCTTTTGATTGTCCTTCTGCTTTCCAACCTCTTGCGACTGAAAAAATGATTTCGCAAGTTATACGTTGAGGTAGTTCCATCACCACCCTTCTTCTTCTTAGCTTCTCTCATCACTGAAGCCTTATCATTATTATTATTATTCGGACATGTTGCTAAGTTGTGGCCGAATACATTGCAAGAACCGCACTTGGATGGAAGCCCTTCATACTCGACTGAAATAGTAATTACCATTCCATTAGGGCATTGTAGGTCAAATTCCTTAACCAGCAACTTTGAAGCATCAATCTTAACACAAACTCTTGTATAAGTTAGTGATGTGAACCTCATGATCACATGGTTACGCAACCCACACGCAAAGACACCAATTCCTAAAAAGCCAATTAAATCAGGTTTGATAGAAGTGTGACATAAAGATAAACTGTACCTAGGCACCAGCACTATTGGAAACGGAAATCCCCACCCTACGAATATTGATTCGCGAACGAGAAGTATAAGGATGACGCCACAAAGCCAATTCTTCTTCGATAAGTCATTTTGAGTTCTTTAGAGAACCATGGAAGGGAGATTATCTCACCAACACACACACACACAAAGTGGCGAAAACAAGAAGTTTTATTAATTTGAATTGTCTAACTTACATGTCTGGTTATGCCTTTATTTATACTAACTCTAGACTTAAATAAACCCTAATGGACCCCCTTTAGGTGGACTTATATTAAACCCACTTACAATTGACCCAAATAAGTAATAATAACCCAAAGACTAGAATCAGATTTGTCACCATTAAGAAGTCCCAAATAGACTAGGAAATCTGATCTGAAGGTAGAATTTATTCTGAAGTCTTCTTTTCTTTTTGTAGCTAGGATGAATAAGGAATCCTTGTAAGAAAAAGATTTTGAAATAATTATGAATCCTTACCATACTTGGAAACTATGTTGCAGCCCATTAAAGATCTTTGTAGAATTAGTAGATGCTTGACCACTTTTTATGTTCGGCTTGTTTTAACTCGCAAGTGCACGAGTGTGCGATGTAACAATTAACTCGGTAAGATCAAGGTCATATCCACAGAGAGCTAGATCTGGAAATTAAGCTAGGTAACAAAAAAAACTCAAGAGAAATTAAATTAACAATAACTTGGTTGAAAATAATTGATGGATTTGTTTTCAAAGATGAAAAAGTGTAAATAGATTTTAAATGACAAGAAAAAGTAAGTCTTGGTCCAAATCAATTTTAATGGTGATGTATTGGTGATTCCTTCAACATATATAAGATAACTCAACCTAATATCAACGATGGTGATATTAGATTGGAAGATATTACAATAAAGTTTAAAAAAATGAAGATTGATTATTGCTTAAGAATGAACAAGTACTTTCATATTAAGTAAGACATTGAATCAAGCAATCTCTATACCAAAACTAAGGTTTGTGCATAAAAATTCAAGATTATAACATTACCTTAATGATTTCTAAAATTTCTTTACAATAATAAACATTCATGAAGAAAATGAAAAGATAGACATTAAGATTCATTCATATCTTAAAAAACTCACCTCAACCACCATCATCCTTGATTTGGATCCAAGAAGGAGATTAGCCAACCATGATTATATGTAATAACACTTTAATAAATATGAAATAACTTAAATCAAACTGAAATAATAAGTTTTACA
>Ga0325411_1003456_pt1 | contig 17820 bp, 8 predicted proteins | sample PopdelMetagenome_13_FD_206181 | JGI IMG/M metagenome (GOLD analysis project Ga0325411, IMG submission 206181) | Populus deltoides microbial communities from Bellville, Georgia, United States - Xylem-PdIQD-R4 | ecosystem: Host-associated > Plants > Phyllosphere > Stem > Wood/Secondary xylem...
CTTCTTTTTCTCTGCAATGATCGATCAGAGCATCATTCTCGCCACTTTCTTTCTCCGAAAAGTTTACTCTGTCTTCTTCAAGAGGAGAGGGTACTGGAATGTAATTTGTTGCATACAATTTCTGCACTTCTAGAACGCTTTCTCAGCGCCCAAAATCACCTAATAAACATTCAATAACCATAAATATTTTACGTGTTTTACGGTGCTTGTTTCTCAGTAAAAAACATGTTAAAAGGAAAATATTTTCAGTCAACTGTAATATTAAAAGAAGGGAAGTAGAACATTTTCCCTCTGTGAACTCTCTCGGCTCTCCTCACTCACTTCGCTTTCTCTCTCAATCCGGATACCAAAGGTACTCGTGTGTATAATACACGAGTACCTTTGAACAATATAAAATATTAAAATTATTTGTTTATTATAAATCTAATATAAAAGATTTTCTTTATTTGAATTAAAAAATATTTTTTCCTCATGATCATTTTCAATTAGAACAAAATAAAATTGAGATTTTATAATTATATCATCCAAGATGACCACGACTCGAGAGCATGAAAGGAGATGATACCTTAAAAATGACCACCGATTAGTGGATACATTAAAACGAACCAGAACCAGAGTACTACGGCGCTTGCATTTGACAACATTCTCTCCTATCCCCACACTCAGAGCGGACGGATTACCAAAAATCGTAAAGATTTCACATCCTTTACGACCTCCTTTTTCTTTCCGGGTTCCCTCACAGCCTACCCAAACTAGAAGGTGCCTATTCTAGATGTAGTAACCAATGACCATAAACAACTTTTACTCTGAAAGCTGAGCTCCATCTCATGAAACAACGCGAGCAATCATCACTTGGGTCCAGTTTGCAGTCTCTTTGAGATGTTCATCGTCGGATTGAAGACACTCGCCGAGAAATTGAATGCAGAATGCGTTGTCTTTGAACAGTATCTTTGTGTTAGGACCAAGAGAATCCGCCAGATCACCCATCACGGCAACTGCTGCTTTTGTGACACTCTCATCCCTGCAAAACAAGGGAACAGCACATTGGATACGAGAAAACAAATAAAGTGCCGGTTATATCAGGGTGAGGGGGAATGGAGCGGGTGAAAAGAAATGAAAGAGGAAAGGATACCTATATTTCTCTCTGAAAACCACTTCTATGAACTGGAAAAGATGACCAGCATGTGGCAGCATCAACTCAGGCTTGGAATCTTTGAATCCCTGAAGAATACCAGAATAAGCTTCAAATATGCTACGCTTAAGCTGGTTGCCATAATCCATCAACTCCTCATCACTATTGTCCATCTGAGCACAGACCTCAGCAGCGCTCCGCATCATTGCTACTGTAGGCTCAACGTACTTAGAGAATTGCTCACCTATCGCAAGAGCAATATCACCAAAGCAGGCAAATATTGGAGGCTTAACTGACCGGTGGAGTTCAGCACTTTGGAGATTGCGGACAAGGTGGTTCATGATCCCATCACAGTAAGGTAAGACCTTGTCCTCCAATGCACGGCAAATGTCACCAATCACCCCAACTGTGATGGCACAAACCTCGTATTCCTCAAAATTCTGTAATCCCATCTCCAGGTATTTGTATAGCTCAGGCATGTACTTCTCAAATTCTGGACCAGAGGCATGAGCCAGTGCACCAATTGCAAGCATTGCTTCCTCATGCACAGTAGATCTGCGGCAAGCAAAAACCCTGAGGAACAGAAACATAATTGTATCTGCAGCCTGAAGTATACTGGGCTTGGTCTCATCAGTGCTGCTAAGCTTTTGGACGATCACCTGGATAACAGCACAAAGGGATGCTTGCAAGTCCCCTTGCTTCTCTCTATCGTCTGATGAGACAATTTGAAGATCTAGAGTCTGCCCCAACTTATGCAAGACGCTTTTGAGCAGCTCCAAAATAATTTGAGATGTTTCCACAATATTGGACGACCTAACAACCTCGTTCAATGTTTCATAAGCAGAAGTCCTGATCTTAGAATCGCTCCCATCTGACCGCTCAGCAGTTTTGAGAAGTTCAGAGATTATCCTAGGGATGTATTGAGTTAGAAGTGAGGAATTTGTTCCAGCATCTTCATATCCCTGTGCAAGGTAATAGATTGCCCCACAAACCTTTTCAGCTACATTTGGAGCATCATTAATACTCTCCAGCAAGACAGTTACAATCCTTTCCAGGTTCTCTGGGGAAACCACAGAAAATCCACTGGCAGGACAGTGCAAAAACTCAAATATACGACTAAGAGCCCATGCAGTTGTGTCCTTAACATGATTATTTTCATCCCTCATCGCATTAAGCAGAAAATCCAAGCCATTAGAAACAAGCGGACCTAATGTTTCAAGGCTAGGGCCTTCTAGAATTGAGCCAAATGCATATGTGGCTGCCTCACGACAATGCCAATCTGGCTTCAGAATATTACCCTCTACAAAGGGCATTACTAGTTTCACAACAGAATCCCCAACAGTTCTAGCAACAAGACCTAGACAGGTGCCCCCTGACATGGATATATTCCAAATGCTATCATCCTGATCCTGATCCTCCTCCTGTTTCAACAAAGTATCCAACAACAAAGGAACAAGATATGGGAGGGCCTTTTCTATGAAGCGTGAATGAGTAGACCCCGAATCTCCACCTTCAATGGTCCCATATTCTTGAAGCTCTATCTCTTCATCACAAATGGAGCTCCAGAATTCTATTGCTTGGAGGGCAACACTCTCTTCATCCCCTTTCACAGCATTTGATGTGAGCTGGAAGAGGGTCTGCATATAAGGTTCAAGCACATCATAGTATGTTGATGCTATAGAAACAAGACACTCAAAAGCAGCCTGCCTGATATCTGCCTCTTTAGAAATTGCTGTCTCGCATACCACCTTCATTATGTAATTGCGCTCCATATCATTTTCAAAGTTGGTCTGAGCAAAATCTAAGGCATTATATAAGGCCTTTGTAGCAGCAAGGCGTACTTCACAACTATGTTCAGCAAGGTTCATGCCTTGGACAACAGCAGTGAGAACAGAGTTCACTTCATCCTGCACAAGATCCTGGTGGGATATCTCCTCACAAACATATCCAAGAGTTTCCAATGTTGCCTGTTTCAAAGCTGGAGGACTATCTTGCTGGGTCATATTCTTAAGCAATGATCCGATAAGCTCAGGCCACTGCTTCCGTGGAATCTCAATGGACGCAACTTTTGCAATTACTTGGGCAGAAGTGTGTCTTGCTTCTGATGCAGATGACCCAAGAGTCCTCAGGAGCAAGTCTTTGATTTGTGCTTTCATGGAAATTTCAATTGCCATCCATTGCTGAACAAGATGTTCCTTTCTCACGGAATCTTTAGCATCTAAAGAGTTTTTAAGAACAATACCAGCCAACCTTCGTGATTCCAAAGGCTTCTCATTGTTTGCAAGCTCCACTGACAATGATAAGAGGAAAAGGGGCAAGCTCTGCTCTTGGAACTGCCTAAGACTAGCCTCTGCCTGAGTACGGATATTTGCATCTGGTGATTGGGCAGCCAATAGAAACTGAGTGATCTCCATTGCCATAGCTTTCAACACTGCAAGCGAATAAATAACATGAAGTTCTATCACTGAAAACAGTAACATTAAAACAAACATCAATAAAACAAAAAATTGAGGAACATGGAAAAATACAAAATGAATAGAGAACAAAATTATTATAAACCACTACAACAATATACGCACATGGCAGCAACTAACTCTAAAAACATCAAAGGATCCATCAACAAGATTATGCATTCAGTTCCATCCACATAATATCATACTGATTTCCACAACTTCAAAATCATATTAAAATCCGAGCTAATAGACGGATAGAATCGTACCCAGAAAACAAATGAAATTCTAAAAGAACTTTGAAAAACCATATAAAAAAAAAACATTAATTACAACAATGCCCCATATCATATACAACGAAGGCGGTACAAAATTCTATAACCCGTGACAAAATACACACACATCATCCATTACCTATATGATATTATACGTAGAACCTCTAATTTTCAACCGGATTAATCAAAACAGTTCCAGACATATCTTACTTCACTTACGACAATAAGCTGATTTCAGCAACCAATCTGGACCAGCTGGTTAGCAAAATAACAACAATTCACAGCCTTCTTTCACTTTATTTAGAAATTCAAAAGTTGGATTATTATTATTATTATTATTATTATTATTATTATTATTATTATTATTATTATTATAAATTGGTAAATCAATAAAAACTACTAAAATTTGTAGCTAGAAAATTTTAATTTTTAATCACTCGCTTTAAACAATAAAAATGAAAAGACTTCCGAAATTAAACGCTAAAATAAATACCTTCAAAAAAAAAAAGCAAAGAACACAAGCGGTTAAGGAAAAAGGATTTTTGTTTAATTACACAAGCGGTTTTGGATTTTGTGGCAAAACTGCTCCTTTTTCAATGTTAGAGAGTAAACACAAAATCCAAAACAAAAAATAACTGAACGAACTAAAAATCTGATGAAACCCTAAACAAGAGTAATTAGAGAGTAAAACCACAAAATCCAAAACCCTAAGCACTAACTGAACGAACTAACAAACACAACAGATCTACTGATTAAACAAAAAATAAAATAATACCTTAAATCTGATGGAACCGGAGAGATTAGTAACCGTAAAGTGAGAACAAAGAGCGTGACCTTCTCTTCTCTTTCTTCGATGAAGCTGGGGAGAAGCGGAGAGGGAGGGGAGGGATTGGGTGTGGTGGTTTAGTGGTGGAGTTGAGTGAAGAAACTGTTTGATTGATTGATTGATTGATTGATTGATTGATTGATTTTAGGGTTTTGGAGGAAATGAGATGAGTACTGTTGTGATTATTATTACTATTATGAAAAAACTTATTTTTTTTAATTTTCGAATGGGAATGAAGAAGCGGGAGGCAGGGGAGAGAAGAGGGGTTTTTAGCGTGAAAACAAAAACAAAACAAAAAAAAAAAAGAAATACCAACGGGCAAGGGTTTTGTGGCTGCCCGAACACTGCCCGGGATCACCGACTTCAAAAACCCTAGCTTTGTTCTTTTTTTGTTTTTTGAATTCTCTCACGTGTGATGGATGTCGCGCGAGTGTTGCATCCCCAACGTTTAAATCAATTGGGCTTGATTGGGCTTGCATAAGTGGGCTTTCAGGGTACTTTTTGGTTAACATTTGCTGAGTTTTATTTTTCAGGGAATTAATATCACTGGGATTTCTTTAGAAGCAGTTTGGTAACGGAACGATATTCATGTCAAAAGTAGGTTTTAAAAAATAAATAAAAAATATTATAAAAAATAACCACACTTCTAAATATTCTAATATATTTGATCTATATATAATAAAATGATTTATTCCATATTTTTTTTTTATTTGAGTTAAAGGATATCTTTAAACAAGATTATATAAAAAAATAATTTTAAGCAAATAAAAAATTTAAATTTTAATAAAAGTTTGAAATGTAATTCCAAATAATAATACCTTAATCTAACAATGCAATTATGAGTAATTATTTTTGGTTCGGTTTTTATCAAAAAAATAATCAAAACGGTTTTTTAAAAAAAAGTCAGAATTGAACAGGAATCGGTTCAGACCGACCGGTTTTGGTTTCGGTTCGATTATTTTAGAACAAAAACCAGTTCAAACCGGTTTGGGTCGGTTTTTTTTTGTTTGGCTCTGTTGTTTTCAGTTTTTTTAGTTTCAGGCTTATAAAACCAAACCGATTAGTTTTTTTAAATTCTAATCAGTTTTTTTTACAGTTTGATTTTTTCAGTTATTTTTTTCTGACTTTCTTAATTTTTTTATTTTTTTACTCATCTTAAACGCAATACAGCATATACTATACAACCTAGCACAACATTACACACATATTAGGAATCAATCAAACTCCAAATAAATTTTTTTAAGATATCGGGCTCCAAGGTTTGAACCTAAGAAAGGAGGCCGAGTAATATATTTTATAGTATTTTACTAATTTTCATTTAAGCTTAGAGTTTTTTTAAAAAAAAAATTAGAGAATTATTACATTTCATGATTTATTATATTTTAGTAAATTTATTCAATCCAACATGAACCATGATTCCAAACCCTGTATTGTATTAATAACCTGTTTAGTATTATAGTAGTGATTGTTTTAAATGCTTTTTATATAGAAATATATTTAAATAATATTTTTATTTATTTTTTAAATTTTATTTTTTATCTCAACACATCAAAATAATATAAAATCATTCAAAAAATTAATTTAAAGCAAAAAAAATTAATTTTTTTTAAAAATACTTTTAAAACACAAAAACAAATAAAATATAAACCAATTAACCTATATAATAAATTTAAAAGTGAACTTGGACGAATTAGCAGATGCAATTTGTGGGGGGAAATCCAGGCTACCAATCATGACACCATTTATGGAAACATAAGAGCAATGAAAATCTGTAACTACATATGCATCAAATATCTTTATGTAGATCTCTCAAAGGCCTATTAAGTGAACAGAGTTTCTTTTGTTTTGTAGAACAGTACTGAGGCTGGACATTAGGTGAGACTTGTCTTGCAGGACTCTTTACACCACAGAGCTTGTGCTTCAAGCGCCAAGGGAACAGGAGTTCCAGGCCACAACCTTTATGTGAAGCCTCTGATGGATATGATTGCCCTACTGTTCTTGAGACGTACTCCTCTGAATAATTGTATGGATATGGGAGCTTCTTGTTGAGATTACTGAACGCGCAAAGTGCAGATGATGCAGCTAATGCAGTGGCATCCGGCAGAAACCGCTCCATCATGAAATTTAGAGACTGGCTATCAGTTGCGTTCACACTCTCTAAATTTAGCCTGTCTAGTCTGTGACCATCGTTGGATTTCTGGGCAATGTCTATTGCTTCTGTCAATGACAAAACATCTATGGCATCTGAAAACACGTCAATCTCTTCGCCATCGTCATCGTCATCAGCATCAGCATCACAACCATCATCATGATCATCTAGGCTAACGAAACAATTGGGGTCGCCATTTTTTGCTGCTTCATTTTGTAGATGCCATCTGCATGGTGGGAGCCTCGGCGGAGGAGTTCCTGCTTCATGGATGTCATTACTATCCCAGTCCTTGGGCTTGCCAGGAGCTTGTTCCCAACAAAATGGGATCCTATCACTCGTATCCTGTAAAGCAGCCTGTGACTTTGTTGCGTAACAGGTTTCTTCCTTACCGGCATGGCCACCCAGCCGCCTAGTCGATAAGAGGGGCAGGTTTAAGTTCAGCTTTCTTGGACGGTTGACATCGATCCCTTGTTCCCTATTTTCTTCCATAAACACACTATTTTCTTCCATAAACACAACCGGTAGTTTCGTTGAAGTAGTAGAACGCACATAGAAGGAAAAGAGAAAGATGAAGGATGGAGAAATGTGATAAAAAGTGGTTGGCTGATAATTATAAAAAGGCAGTTGAAACTATGAGCATCTCGTGCAATCATTTACACCAGCTTTTCGACTTTTGAAATGCTCACAGGCAAAGATAGGAAAGACCCTCTCTCTCACTTTATAGATTGGATTGAACGAGTAGTTCAACACCGTTAGTGTTACTTTCAGCAATCAAGTATAGTAGCTGGTATATCAAACTGTACGTATGGCTTCCAAGTGTTCAGAGATAATGTACATCTTGCAATGAAGTTCTAGAATCTGAAAAATGATGTGTCCTGTGGAGAAGGGAATAAGTAAATAAGCATTGAAACAGAGACATGGAATATTGGGTATGAATTATGAGAAAATTGTGAAGCACAGAGAGCAATACAAGAGACATTACAGTATGTTTTGGCAAAAATCAGTTAATCCATAAACCTCTTGACAACAGAAGACTTCAGCATAAGCTGCCATTCATGTACATGTTTCTTTCAACTATAATACATTCATTTCAATCTTTGCCGAAGAGAAATATTCGGCAGTGGCAAGAGGGCAGCAGTCTGCAGAATACATACATTCTTCCATAGCAAAGCAAAGCAAAGCAAAATGCAGATATTACATAAATTTACAAGTTACCCCAATCTCTACTATCCCTTTCTTGTTAAATTCAAAGTATCCCTTTCTTCTTCTGCTGAACTTCCCTTCACTTAAGGCCACGGGGATGTCTGCATATCTATGGAGAAAATCCCGAAAAAATTAATTTTCCCTGAGGAACACTGGCCTTCCTAGTACCAAAAACAAGAAACAGAAGTGGCAATGATGTGATTGCCCGGATAATAAAGATAACAAGCATGGATTTCTGGCTCTCATTTTTCTGGTTCATTTCCCCGTTCCCGTGCTCTCTTATAGAGCTCAATGGTACCATTGTGATTGGGATCAAGACAGAGAGCTGCTTCACAGTCTCTAAGGGTGCAGCTAGTATCGCCCATTGAATCATAAAATGCTGCTCGAAGATGCAGCAGCTGTAAGTCTGGCTTGAAAGCTATGACCCTTGCAAGCTCTCTTATGGCTTCTGCTTCTTTGTGATCATCCATTAAAACTGAAATGGCACAACATTAGTTTTAGTAGTTTAAAAATTAAATGTGTATTCACTCGCATAATCCACAGGGAAGTCTGATGACTACACAAAAAGCAATGATAATCCCAATAGCTTAATTTAGAAGCAATAGCCTTTCTCGTCTACTGCCATTCCTCATTTTTTTAATTAGATCAGTAGCCAAAATATGCCCAACTAAACTTTAAGTCAACAGGAAACATGTATACTGAAAAAATAAGAAATAAAACCAAAATAACAACTTTCTTCTAATAACTTTGAAGCAAAAATCAAGTAATTTTCATCTGGATTTTGTTAATATTATTTAACAAGAACTGTAACCTGAAATAAACAAACAAAAAAAAAAGGAACTTGGCCATGTTTACTTCAGAAGCATATCAGATCAGCAGTGGGAGCATGAATTCTTCAAAATAAACAAATACAGTCCTTCCTTTACCAGGATGAAATTCGTCATTTAATTAAACTGGTGTTTGACTATAGATGAAATCTCATCTAATGGAAACAACTTTGAGTCTCAGTCATTCTAGTCACGCACCCTACAATTAAATCAATAGGCAAAATTTAAAATGTAGGAGGATGCAGAAGGTGCTTGGCAGCCCAACCATATACTTAGCAAAAAGTAGGAGACTGGATTTTCAAAAGTGAGGAAGCCACGGTTCTATTTATATGAGCAAGATCATAAAGAAAACAATTGTCACCTCAACCAACTCGGCAAGGTAGTATTTCCTGATATTGAAAAGTAAAGGAAGTTGACCAAATAACCAGAACTCTTAACCATAAGCATAACAGAACACCCATTCTGTCATCCTACTTCTTGTGGAGCTAAATCCAACAAAACAAATAACAGTTTTTGAGTTAAAAGAGCCATCATTAGGGATCTCAAGATGCAGCTCTCGTCAAAATTTATAAAGCTTTTAAAACACTAGTAAACTAGACAAACCACTGATCTTTTGCCAAATGCTCACATATTTCTCCTAGGCAATCAGCATAAGAACAGTAGTGATGTATTTCTCTCTTTTTAATTTTAGTGAAAACTGATTCCTGATGACAAGAGGGGGATCCTTTGACAGACCACTCTAACAGGCAAAGAATCTCCAACAAGATTACATTCATTCCTCCAGCTTATGATAATATAATATTAAGTTAAAACCAGATTGAACAACTTTCAGTCAAGAATTAGAATATCCAGGCAAATTTAACACCCAAAGCTTCATAAGTTTAGTGGTTGGTATACATTTGCAATATTAATAGCATAATCACTAACTTATGATTGTCAATAACAATCTCAAAGAGAGCAGATGTAGTCATGGAGCTTACCTGCTGCCCTGTATCTGTATGGGTATGTCCTCAATGGATCTAGTTGTGTTGCTGTGCTAAGATCACTCTTTGCCATGTCACGATCACAGTACTCTGAACGCTTCTCATAAGCTGAAGCATTATTCCTTGCTTTCTCAATCAGTTTTGTCATCTCATCATATGCAGCTTTCCGTTGATTTTTTAGATGATATACACGTGCCAGACCTTGATGTGCTCTTGTATGCTTGATCTCAAGTGCGCTCATGTAACAGTCAGCGGCAAGATCAAACTTCTCACAATCAACATATACACTCCCTAGATTGTTCAGTGCCTGCAGAACGGACAAAAACTATCCAACTTAAACAATATTGTGGAGCATTCAGAACAATAGAAGTGCATCAAAATTGAACTCACTTGTCCTTTCCGGAGGCCATCTGAAGGGCACCTAAGAGCCTCCTCCAAAAGTTGGATAACATACTTTGAGGACTCGGGATCAAGGCTTGAATCTGCTAAAGCATAAGCTTTAAGGAAAAAGGCTTCAAATGATCTCTGAATTGAAATAGACTGCTCAGCCTTGGATAGTGCTTCTTCACGGTGCCCAGTGTCATACAAGATCCATCCTTCATAGACAAATTTCTCATGGTCGGAAGTAGAATAATTTCTAGCCAGCCGCAAACTTCGCATCGCAGCCTTTTGACAATTTAGCCTTTGACATTGAGAAACAACAAGACTACATTAATACAGATATATTTATGTCCTAGAATTGATTATCCACGTATAGCAACTGTATATATCACAAAGACATTGTCTTTTCTATATACGTTTTTCCTTGGTACCATTGGATGTTAGCGTTCATGATAAAGAGACTGGGAGGTGGAAAAATGTTACCAAAAAAATACAGAAAGAGCACTCAACACTTTTAAGAAAAAAGCCTCAACTTGCAACTAAACCATTTATATTACTAGCATGAAAACCTTGTGGACATTTGTTTTAAATAAACACATTATGGGTGAATGAGAAATTGATCTCAAAAAACCCTTGATTTTACCACTCAAAGAACTCTTGGTTTTTCTAGATTTATGTTGATTTATGATGGCTAATCAATGGTTGATAATGGTAGGAATTAATTCTTATTAATTTTTCAACCTTTTAGCTTCTAGAATTCACTATAAAAAGGGGGATGAAGGAAGAGTTTAAACCAAGAATTTTTCAGATTTTTACACTCTTCCCCACTTCATATTTTAGCGTTTTATTCTCATTTTATGCTCTGGTTTTCCTCTCAAATCTAGAGCTTATATTCATATTGTTGAGAGATATTTGAGTTTCGTATTTTTTTGTTCAAAGAACTTGGTTTAGAAGAGCATCTAAATCAAGGTAATGTTGTTGGAATCTTGGAAAGCATATTGCATACATCCTAGTTGCACAAGTGATAAGCAATAAAGCTTTAAGGACAAAGAATTCATCTTTGACAGCAACAAAAATCTCATTATTTTAACAAGTACCCTTCTTTGTTTTAATTTAAGCATATGTATTTTTTATTATTAGTATGCAAGCTAGGACTTTGAATTACTATCAATTATAAGTTTAGATATATGTTTAGTATGCAGTATTATATTTATGTTGAAAACATGTTTGCCATGAGTTAATATTTTGCATGCTTACAAGTTTAAACTTATATGAACTCTACGCTTTCCTTGAAAACTTTGTTATGTTTAGCATGCCTTGTGATGATAAACTAAACATCATTTCTTACTAGTCTAATATATAAATATCTACAAAATTTGATCTACAATCAAAACTAATAATTAATGGTTTAGTTGTAAAGCAAGAGGGAAAATTTCCATCACATCTTTACAGGTTCTGAAGATAGATTTTATTGTAAAAACCTTTCATGACAAAGAAATACTTCTTTCCATAAATCTTCTCTGTGCCTTTGCAATTTCAACACAAATTCAGAATCCTTTCCCAGTTTCTAATTGAGGATGGTGGTCCAAAACCACTTCATTAAAAACAAAGTCAAACAGATAAGGATTTTGATAGTAAAATTCTGAGAATTTTGATTTAATTTGGAAGGTATGCATGAGTAAAGTGTTTTTCCTCTTTTCTCTAACTTGTCTTTTCTTGTTCTTCTTTAACTACAGTATATATATTGTTCGCTGGACAGCCCCCAAATTCCCTTCTTTTTTTTTTTCTTTTTAACTGGCTTCTGAACTCATCCATTCATTAAATAAATGTTAACCTATATTTTCCAAATCTTTCCATGCTAATTAAACTGTTTAAGGAAAACCTAGATCTCAGGTTTCTGCCCAGAAGTTCCAACAAAGTTATTCCTGTCCTAGACCACTCTCTTTTGAACTTCGTGATCTAAAAAGCCTCCACTTTTTTAAATGTTAGCTGATCATAAAGCACTTCTTTGATTAAAATTCAGTCTAAAATGATCAAAATACATGATGTTCATTAGAAATCTTTAAATAGCATATATCATACTAGAGCACAAAATGCATTATGAACAGATAGAATTATAAGTGCTTAATACAGTTAAGCAAAGTATTGATGGGGTATATGAATTCTCACCGTAAAAGAAGAAGAGATTGTCGGAACCATAGAAGGCTCTTCCTAGGGTCATTTGCCAGCATTTGGTGCACGACAGCAAGGGAGCCTATATCGTCAACAGAGGACCATCTATCATACAGTTGCATCCAGCAGTCTGCCTGACTGTATTGCTGAACCAGAGGACGGAGGAGTTCTACTAGTTGGTCACCATGCTTCTTCCCATAAAACATCATGTAATTTGGATCCAAAGTCAAAAGAGCACGGACATCTCTTAGGGCTCCTTCATAATCCTCCAACACAATGGAAATCCAGGCCCGTAATTCAAGACAATCAGGAGAGACTTTGAAACCAATAATTTTATTTAGTTCTGAGATAGCTGATTCAAGTTTGTTCTCCTGCACCAACAAAACAGCCCGACACTTGTATGGGAATGAAAGTGTTGGATCCAATTCAGTTGCTGTATTCAAATCCATCAGCTTCTCCTTTCCAGTACAATATAAAGACCTCTCTTGGTACATCCACCCAACTGGTGTATGATCAGAAATCAGCGAGTTCATCATCTTGTATGCTGAATACTTGTGCCCGCGATTGTATTTGGCCCTTGCAACACCCACCGACGAGTATATATGACCTGCTTCAACTGCTTCTTCGAACCATTTCTGGGCATCTTTATACTCTGTTCTTTCGAGCATAACAACACCTAACTGGTGATAGGCAAGCTGTTTCTGCCAATCTTCGGTGGCACATTCTCCCAGTCTCTCCAAAAGCATCACAGTGTTGTTAGATTTCATCTCTTCCTCCATAGCAATCTGGCTCAGAAAATAATACAACAAAAATGAAGCATGGCCTACCGAAGCCAATCTCTCCCTACCCTCAGATCCACAAAACAGTTTCATCACATAAGGATTGTGCATTGAAAATGGAAGCTCTCTCAAAATCACCTGTAAACAAGCTGCCACCAAAAGATACGCACCCTCCTCCAATCCATACTCAATTAGCATCATGGCTTCCTCCATATCACAAACCAAAGATGCCAAATGGGCATCACAAGCCGACTTCAATTCCTCGCAGCAAAACCTGTTTGCCAAGGAAAGAAGCTCTAAAACAATCTTTAGTTCAAACGAACCCAATCTTTTTGTCCTGCTAAATATCATTGCCGCCCTCATTCCCTCTGCTGATATCCCATTCTGCGAAAAATTTATCTTCTCCCTCCTTGATTCTTTAAACTCCCCATACAACATTGCTCTAAAAGGCCTCGAAAGCGACGCCACATTATACCTCACACCCCTGATCTCATCATCACCAATACAAAATGACATATCACAATCATCATCATCACCACCACCACCACCTCCAGCAGCCTCATCGATATCCGAAGTCGAGCATTCTCCTCCATCCCCCATCAAAACGCCCCCCTCCAGCTCCCCTCTCGAACACACGCAAGGATCATTCACCGATTCTGGATCATACCCCGGCAACAAACAAGCCCTAGGGCATTCTAAATTTCTTCCACAACAATCCATAGCCGACAAACCAATCAATTCATCCTCCCTCCTCTCAAACCTCAACCACGAAGCCAAAACAACCTTGGAATGCACATCCACAGCATGCTGTCTCGCACACCTTAGACTATTCCGAAACAATTTCGGATCACATAAACCCTTAAACACCGCGCATTGTTCTAAAAATCTCTCTGATTTCTCAAATTGTGAAGAATCCTCAACCTTCTTATAGACGGCAGCTAATGATTCGACAAAATCCACAGATTTAAGACACGGCTCAATTTGTGGCTCCATGAAATCAACGGTCGGAAAACCAGCTGGCAATAAACTTTCGACTGATACATTAGTTCTTGTTGTCTGGTTAGTCGGTGGATGCGAATTTCGACTCGATTTCGTCCGAATCGAATTCGCTCTTAGATCTTGCAAGTGTTGCAAAAACTTCTCCCCAACCTTACCACCACAGCCGCCGCCGCCACCTTCGCCGCCGGTTGGATTGATAGCATAAACTTGAGTTCCTTTACATCCCTCCGGGAATTTCAAGCTACGCATTGTCGTGAATATATTGTGTTGCATTTTTATAAAAATATCACCATAAAAATTGCCAAAAAATTCTTTAAATAAAGAATAAAATAAAAGATCTGGAAATTTATAAGCAAAATTGTATCTAGATTACGTCGTTTTAGCCTGCAAATCCACCGTATAAACAGAAATGGATACCGAAAAATGGAAAAAAAAAAACAAAAACAAAACAAAAAGGAGACGGTGGTAGATGCAGGCTAATGGGATTCGATTTTCCCAATAAAGTGAAAAGATAAAATAAAAATAAGTGATTGAATTGATTTTTTTTTCTTTTTGTGTTCTTCTAAGAGAATATAAAAAAAAATGATTATGTTGGCGGCCAACCAGATTTTGACGAGGTGGAGTGGTGACCGTTTAAACGGCCACTCACTCTCTTTTCTTCCTTTTTTTTCCTATTTAATGTACAGAATTCTGTGTTTTATGTGTTTTCTACGTGTGAGTGTTTTTTTTCTTTCTTTCTAATTTTGTACTTCTATTTAGGATGACAAAAACATTTTAAAAAATAAAAAAATATTATTTTAGTATATTTTTAAATAAAAAATATTTTAAAAAATAATTATTTGAATTGTGTTTGGTTTTTTATGTAATGGACTGAGAGGGGGCGTCATTATCCTTCCGGTACAAGAGGAAAGCCGCTAAATTAAGGGCCGTCTTCTTTTTTTTCCTTCCTTTTCAAGCTATCATGTCCTTCCAAAATCTTGTTGTTTCTGTCACTATTTGTTGTTGCTGCTGCTGTGGGGTAAATTATATTTTCAGCTTTATAAATGAACCAATGTTCTACTCAAGACCCTGTAGTTTAAATTCCCCCAAATGTGCCCTTGATCTTTACATGTTTAATATAACCTATCCACAAGACTGCCAGCTCCTGGTGTTATTAAACTTGTCCTAGCCCGATAACTTGATTAGAGACATGACTCGAGTCAAGTTTTAGAGAGAAAAAATGAAAGTTTGTATGGTCAAATCCGGATGATCTAGTAGATCAACTTAAGACTGGATCAAAACTTAATTTGATTTTTTAAAAAATCAAATTAATATTATTTTTATTTTAAAAAGAAAATAAATAAAATAATATTATTTTAACTGATTAGAGTTAACTCATCTAATTTGTACCTCAAATCATTAAATAAACAGATTGAGTTTAATAATCTTGCAAGCACTTTATTTTTAAATCTAATTAAGCATTTACAAGGAAACTAAAGGCGAAAGAGAATGAGAGAAAGGCCATTAGACGCATAATGGCCACCCAGCAGGGGCTAATATCGGGAATACCTGGAAACATTAAGATTAATATCATGAAATTAGGACTATATGAACTGACATGGAATTTTTAAAAATCTATAGGGATCAAAATGTAGTTTACTTTTTATTATTTTATTATAGCAAAATCTCTCTCTGGAATCTAATCGATCCATCATGGGTTGGACCCATGATTTGCATTTCACTCTCATCTGAAGCGCGTTGATGGTTTCAAGATAACAGCTGGCTAAATTAGTTTATTATATTTCTTTGAAGCAAAAGTCTTACAAGTCCCCAGCATATCTCAAGTTTCTAATTATACCCTTAATTCAAAAAGAGTAATGTTAAATATATATTTAAAATAATATGATAACAAAGAGCTTTAAGAATACATGTAAATCACTAAATTAGTGAAACTATAAAAGGATTTTTTTTTAGATTATAATTTAACAATAAAAATATTTATATCACTCTTAGTTATTGTTTTAAAATAGATAAAATAATAAGAATAGATAAAATATTTCTTTTTTTATCTTATGTTTTTTTAATTATAGAAATTCATACTAAAATTATCTTAGAAACAAATTTATTTTATATCTTTCTTTTTATTTTTCCAACTAAATATATTCATGTACTTTATATATTATTTTATATATCTTGGAATATTCATCATATCTTAATTTTTTTTATTGACTTTTTATGTTCAACTTCGATTTTATATATTGAATTTAACATATATATATATATATATATATATAGAAAGAGGAGTGGATTTATATAGAAATAGGAGTGGATTTAGCTGACTATTTTCAGAATTGAAGCTTGGGGGGTATGGCTGATGATGAATGCTAGAAATTAATAATGGGATATTGACAAAATAAAAGGTAAGTCCAAGAAAATTAACGTTAGTGACGCGGTTCGATTTATTTTTATTTAATATTTTAATAAATTGATATAAAAAAAACAGCATTACATTACCAATCAATTACTTAAACCTCTTTCCTGAGAACTCATGAATATTTATATATTCATTAGTCATGATGATTTGTACGAAAATAGAGGCAAAATGGTCAACCCATTTGAAAGCCTATCATTAGAGTACATCATCAGGATGGCAGTCTCTAACGGGCGGCGGAATATCTTTTTGTGGTTTGTTTATTTTTATATTTTAAAAATATTTAAAAAAATAAAATTTTTATTTTTATTTTAAATTAATATTTTTTTATTTTTAAATTATTTTGATTGATAATATTAAAAATATTTTTTAAAAAATAAAAAAATATATTATTTTAAAATAATTAAAACGAAAAACACTTTTAAAAACAATTATTATCGAATTCTTAAATACCTCTTAAACAATATTTAAAAATATAGTATAATTATTTTTTAAAATTTTTTTATTGAAAAGTATTAAAATAATATTTTTTTATTTTTTAAAAAATATTTAATATTAATATATTAAAATGATTTAAAAATTAAAAAAATCAAATTTTAACTCAAAAAAATAATAATAATTAAAACTCACTTCCAAATTGTGCCTCTCTATTGACGATCCCTCACTAGTGGCATGAGAACATACGAAAGTGCTTCACTCGGTCTGAAATGGACAAGAGGTTTAGTGAAACTGAACAGTGTTTTTTTATTAAAAAAGTGTTTTTTATTTTTTTATTTTAGATTATTTTGAGTTAAAATAAATTTATAATATTTTAATATATTTTTAAATAAAATACATTTAAAAAAACAAATATTATTATAATTTCAAACACTATCAAATTAATTTATTGATCACCTGGAAGCTTTCATTTGGATCCAAGTATCTAAGACCCTAGTAGAATACACTCATTCCCGGAGTACATCAAAAACCAAGAAATTTTTCTTGTGAAATATGTTCATCCTTGTGCTGGGGCAATATATTCCAGAGAAAAACATCACAGCCAATTTTATTTTATTTTCATAAATCAAGCTTAATTTGGAGAGAAAAAAGATACTATAGTATACGAGTTGAAAAGCGGCGATATTTATCCTTAAAGCCATGGTAACTGCTGGCCAACCTCGGATTTCATTATTATTGATATGGTCTACATTTCTGTAACAACTCGTCCCTGTTTCAAATAAATCTATTTGGAATA
>Ga0325411_1003457_pt1 | contig 17819 bp, 7 predicted proteins | sample PopdelMetagenome_13_FD_206181 | JGI IMG/M metagenome (GOLD analysis project Ga0325411, IMG submission 206181) | Populus deltoides microbial communities from Bellville, Georgia, United States - Xylem-PdIQD-R4 | ecosystem: Host-associated > Plants > Phyllosphere > Stem > Wood/Secondary xylem...
TTTTTTTTTGTTTTAAGTGTAATTGTATTAAAAAAAAACACGGGTATATTTGAAGAAGTACATTGTTTTGTTATCTAGATCTAGCTTACCTAAGAAAACATGAGAAAAAAAAAACTAAAGAAAACTCAAATAGATCCAAAACCCCTAGTTATAAAACCCTGCCCGCCCGGTAGGTCGACCTGATGGCTGGACTGATCCGGGTTTAATAAAAGACAGGCCGGGGCAACAGCCCTGCAAAACCCAGTGTTTTTTTTTTAATGAGAGATTTGAAATCCATTAGTATATATAATCTATGTTTCTAAGAAAAAAGTTATGATTTTTCAACGTGGGATAAAAAAACCTTTTGGTTTAAATATTTTAACCTAAATGGATAACATAGTATCTTTTCAATGTGAAATTTGAAACCTTTTCGTATATATATTCTATGTTTCCATGAAAAAAATTATGTTTTTTCAATATGAAATTTGAAACCCTTTCGTATATATATTCTATGCAATCTAGGAAAAACTCAACAACTCTTTAAATCTTACCAAAATATCTGAGATAATATTTGATAATTTGACTCTACTAATGGTTAAACCGCATCTAAAAAGAGTATGATAAATATAATAGTAATATGAAGTTTCTTGGATAATTGCAAGATTTCACTCAATTCATGGTAGATGCGATTTTACGATACTTAATTTTAATGTCCCTGGCAGGTTCTAAGCTATTCCATTTATCCTCTCTCATATGGTGGATCTAATTCTCAAATTTTTGAGATAGATTGATTGACTAACTTTTTCATATAAAAGAAAAAATATATCCAAATTAAGCATTTGATCAAAAGCAAAGCTAGGGCTAGGATGTCATGGCATATTGGTAGAAGTTATGAATTTCCTTACAAAAAAAAAAAAAATCAAAACAGAAAATAAAACATCAAAGAAATACATAGTGGTGTGAATTTTGTAATCAAAATTAAGATTTTAAATTATAATTTATATTATTCTCTAATACACACTCTTAAATAAAAATTATTTATATATAAAACTTGTACAAAATCATATTACACTTTAGTATTGGTAATTAATTTTAGAAAATAAACATAATTATGTAGTTATTAAACTTATGATATCACATAACTATTTAGTTATTAAATTTAATAATTATGCAAAAACCAATACGCTAGATGAAGATGACGACATTTAAACGTAAGAGCTGCAATCTAAGATGACGGAATTGTAACAGGCACCCACCCGACTATATGATTTATTATGGTCATCAAACTTACCCACCCGACCCGACATGCTGGGTGAATTAAAAATTTCAAAGACTAATAGAACAATCAAAAAAACTATAGTACTGTACACTTGCCTGCTCTTTGCTCGGTCCCATGTTCTGTAAATTTATAGATCTTGAAACACTCCCAAAATGGCTTCGGCAATTTTAATGAAATTACAGTAACTAACTACACAACTCTCAAATTATCAGAGGTTTTAGAACAAGTGAGTCTTTAGAGTTTCATCACACAAGTCAATAGGGAATTCATACAAGATTAGTTCAGAAAAACAACTGGTAAAACTGTATTCTGTTGTCTTCATCTCAACCATAACTAGAATTGAATGGCTATAATCTGAAACTGTTCCTAGAACTAAAGAAACCACACTCAACCCAGATGCCAGGATCCTAAAACCATGGCACTTCCTGCCAGCTTAGAACCCCAAAACTAAAACAATTCCCATGATAGAAAATGACAGTAATTTATCGATTCCGAAACTTCCTCTTTGGTTGCGGAAACTCGAGAGGGACAGAAAGCGTTACCAAATACTTGTTCTTCTCACGTTCCATCTTGCAACCCAGATTGCGATAATGAGATTTCACAGTAGCAGGATTCATTCTTAGATCATTGCTTACATCTGCCGGAAAAGTCCGGAAATCATCAGCATATAAAGTGAGAACCAAAACATAACTAATGAGAAGATCAATCTTGTCAACTGACAGCCTTCTTGTTTCAGGATTAAACATCTCAAAAAATTTCTGCCGTATGATGCTCGGAAATTGATGGTTCCTAGCAGAGGCTGCACCATCCATAGAATGCTGATCTTTAAACTTTATAAGATGAGTGATGTATGAGAAAATACATGAAAGTCTCTTCTTCTCCACCTCATCCTAGAACAGGCACAATATAAGTATCAGTGCCATTGCTGTTCCCAGCCAAGAAATATGAACACAAAAGAACACCTGATGACTGATAACATGAATACTATTTATCTATGAAAATTTAGAAATTTTCAACTACATTTCACCAACCTTGTGTGTAAGCAAGACATCTTGAACAATAAAATGCTGGAAAGGTATGGTTCTTAAGACCAAAGCCAATTGAGGATGTAAAATCAAGAATGTGAAATTATCCAGCTATTTAACTAAAATGACAAATCATCAGCTATCTACCATGCTTCTCCCAAAAGGAATATTCCACTACAACCCTAAACACATACAAAATAAAATTTGTGAAATTTGCTAAAATTTCATCTTTTCTTGTTTAACATACATCTAGGAAATGGTATGTTTAAAATGCATCACGAAGAATGTAACCCCCACAATTTGTTCTTAGTGAAATTATGATTGCCTCATACACAATTTCATTACAGGGAAATTTCAAAAACCAAAAGTTACAATAAATTAGTCAAAAGTGAATTCCCATTAACATGTTAGCAAAAACATTCCATGCACCCTTCAATTACTTTACCTGAATCTCCCGCAATTTCTGGACCCTGTTGCAAACAAAAGTTGGGTAAGCATTGCTTGCTACTTCTCCTCCTACTTGCAAAATCTTATAAATATCTTCAAGGAAATCCCACTCTCCAGTGAGAATAATCCCGTCCAAAGGATAAGCCTCCTGGGGGGTAATGGCAGAAGAATTATAAGGTGGAATATTTCGAGCACTGTGGCCACTGGTACTTTCAAGAGCATCCTTGTTTATTGGGGCATTTTCAATTTTCCTGCCCAGATCCTTCTGAGAAAGAGGATCATCTCCCTTCCTCAGAGCCTGCATTTTTTTATCCTGCAGGGCAACAAATAATTCAGTGCTGTCCGCAAATGCTTCCAACAGAACCACACACTTTCCAACTAACAAGATGTTCATTCAATTTGAACCAAAGCATGGGTGAAGAAAATCATTTGTTCTACCAAGGAATCTCATTTTGCAGAAACACTCAAGAAATGAATTTAAGGATCTAATTTGGATGTTGTAGCTCCAACTATTCCTTCTCATGAAAAGAATTGAATCCAAGAAAACTAAGGATCTAACATGAACCTTTTCAGGATAACATAACACTCAAATTGCTAAAAGATGACAAACATTTAGCATGCATTTAGATAAATAATCACAAATCCCACCTATCTTTTTCAAAAGAAAGAAAATGATTCAAATATTCCAGATGTACAAGTTATATACATATTATAATCAATTGTTTTATGCCGATATGTAACTTAAATGTGCAGAAGTTGTAAATCTTTTAAGCCCTTTTAGGAAAAATCTAAATGAGCAATTTGTTCAAGGATTTTTTTTCACAACCACCGTTTCTTTGCTAGAGCAAAAAAATTACCGATACAGCATGAGATGCAAGACTCCCACCTTGCCAGTCAAATAGCAAAAAAAGCAAGATTTATTGTCTCCTTAGTTACAGATGGTCCAAGACAAATTCTATTTTGTTACACAATCATGATCAATAATACATGCATTATAATAACAATGAAGAACTAAACACATTCATCACTCACAAATTGATAAAACAACTGCGAAGACCTTTGAGATACCCAAGGGAACCTCCAATTGAATAGAAATAAGAGGCATTCTTCAACAACTTAGAAAAAGAGTATACCTGGATTATAGATTTCTTTGGTCCATATTGAACATTAAGCTGCCTTATCCTGGCCGCTCTCTGTTCTGCAGTAATCTCACCATTTTCAAAATTTGCATGTTCCTTATCAGCAGCAAGCAACCCTCGAAGTTTTGGTTCCAATCTAAGTATCTACCATCATTTTTAAAGACATGTTAGGAGTTTACTATGATGGAAAATTATAGGTGAGCAAGAAAAAATATTAGAGGTTGTTGACTGCTACAGGAAGGTACATATCTAATCTGAAAATGAACTTGATTTCTCAATAATTCACATTTTACAAAAAATATATACCAGTGGCTTGAATTTTACAATAGGCTTCACAATTTTACATGCTTCATTTTCTTAAATTTAACAAGCTGAACTTCGCAGTTCCTGAACTACAAGTTTGAAGAGTGTAGTTGTTATACACAGTCAAGTAAAAACTTGGAAACAATGTTCTTAAATATCCATTACTTTCCTCTCTTTATCTCCTGATTCTGTAAACAACCATACAGACAACAAAACAATCAAATTATTATCTGAAATAATACCTTATTTCCAGCAATAGGCATAATCTTCAAAGTCTGAGTCGCCTTATCAAGAACCCCGAGCGCATAAGTGCACAACTGGGCTGCCATAGCCTCACCTTTATAGCTATTGCCCACGAACTCAACACTCGATCCATTCGGGCTCACTACCAGCTCTAGCCTCTCAGAAGTTCTCCCTTTCTCATTCTTTTCACCGGAGCTTTTATCAACCTTGGCCCTCTGCGCATTCCGATAAAGCTTGACACTTGGTGGTGCAGCTAGTGGGAGGATTGGTTCTTGTGCATCGTTGATGTCATTTGTTTTGTGGGGGTTATATCCAGACGGGAAATAGCCCACTACAGGTGGGGTTTTGTCAACCTGGTTGTTGACAAGTTCGAGTGTGACATCAAGACGAGGCTGCTCATTGATGGTTGGTTCATTTTGGAGTTGGGCTGCGGCGGCACCGTCATCCCTTTCCTTCTCTCTCTTCCTCTTCTTTTTTGATTTCTTGGTAGCTGTTTGTGGTGACTCCGAGACTAGTAAATGCGATGAATCCAACTCCAACCCCATGAGAAACCCCAACTAACAAAACAAGAAAAAGATTTTCACTGTTTCTGCATTCAAAACAATAGAACTAATAAAAACCCTAGGTCCTAAGCATTTTCTTTACCTGATTTTTTTTTGTTTTCTCAAGTAATAAAAGGAGCTATAGCTTCACTCGTCTTCTAGCTCTCTTGGCCTCTTGTTTGTCTTCCTTCACTGGAACAAGAACACTGTAGAGACAGAGATATAGTTTGCGGTGGAATGCATAAACCCTAAAAATTTGAAGGTGATGATGCTTTGTAGATTAAATTAAGTTCTTTCTTTTTTGTCAAATCTGTCCCCAACCTATAGAAACAATCTCGATTAGGTCCCCATTCTAATCTTCATCATGATTTGATCCTCTAAGTATCAGTAGATTTTCAATTTATTGATCCTTTCAATAATTTAAGTTTAAGAAACATTAAGTGTAGTGTGAAACTCATTCGATTTCTTCTTACATAAAAAAAATCTTTATAAATGAATATAAAATACTGTTTTTTTTTTGTTTTAAAAAGTATTATTAAAAAAAATTAAATATTTTTTTTTTACTTTAAATTAATATTTTTTTATATTTTTAGATTATTTTAATATGTTGATATTAAAAATAATTTTTAAAAAATAAAAAAATATTATTTTAATGTATTCTAAATAAAAAATAAGTGTAAGTACATTTTTAAACAGGGTATATAAACATGACGCAAAGAGAGGGGGAACTTAAGGAATTTGATGGGTTTTTTTTTATTATGATAAAAGGAAAATCACATGAGTTTCACTCAATAGTTTTATTAATTTCAATCCACGTGAGGGTTTAATTGAGAATTTATTTATACATTATGAGCTTAATCGAGAAAAAGAATAGATCAGGGATATAATCTAGATTGCCCTTTATTGAATTTATTTTATTATTTTGATTTTTTTAGTTTTTCATTAATAAAAAAGTCATTATGTTGTCTCTCTCTCTCTCTCTCTCTCTCTCTCTCTATTGGAGCTGCAAAATTAAAAATTAAAAAATATATATATTAGTTTTTTTATCTTAGCTCTCCCATTATTGGAGACGCCCTAAACCGAGTCTTTTAGGCTCAGCACTCGCTCACTAATCACCCACAGAGAATCGCAGCAGCACCATATTCTCTTTACCTTCATTAAAATGGAGGAATTGCTAACAAATTAAAGCACCCTTCTCTTGTATCTCCTCTGCAAAGTTCACTTCTTTGTAGTAAGATTTCTCTCTGTCGATCTCTGTTTTTTTCTTCTTTGAAAAAGAAAAGGAAAAAATCTTGCATGTTGGAGCATTTGTATTTGAAATTGATGATAAAGTAATCTTCTTTAACATATGTTTCTCGATGGATGGGTTTTCATTGTTTGTCGATATTAATATTTTCAAGTCTAAGAAAAAGGAAAAGTTTTTTTTTCTTGCCCATTTTGTTATCTTGTTTGTTTGCTTGCATGTCTTGATGCTAAAGTAGACTTTTTCCAACTTACATTTCTTGATGCTAGCAGCTTCTCGACACTTTCTTCGCTGAAAAATGGGTTTTCCCCCCATAATTTTCAAGTTCTTGCTGGTTTTGGGGGTCACTGCATGATTGCTTGAACGCAATTTTTTGGGAGTAATTAATGCTTTTCGTTATATGTTTGGAGGGTTTGGGATTATTTTCGTAGATATTTACTTTGTTGGATGATTTACAGTGTATACAGAAAGGGGTTTATTTGCGTTGCCTCTGTAGTTTATGCTATAATCTTCAAAAACAGTTTGTATCTTCAATTCGTTTTGTAAACGATTAATTTGCTGGGATTTAGTGAAATTCTTTTGTGATGGGACACAATCGGAGTTCATAAAAATTACTACTTGATGTTGGATTTTGATTGGATATTATTTTGAATACTTGGATCGGTTCTTAGATTGAACTTGTTATTAAACTTGTTTATATTCTAGTTTAAGAAATCAGGTGCTTCTATTCTCTTAAATTTTCATGGACGGCACTCTCCCATGCGGTAGTTTCTTGATGGGACCTGGTATTTGTCATTCCTGCCAAATTGCCTTTGTCTCTTACTCATTCACAGAATCCATGATTGCATGAAACTTTTTATGTTTTATGGCTACGTGATGGATCTAGTTGTATTCATGAGATTTGCAAATTTATCACCATTGCATGGATTCTAGAATTTCAAATAATCCTTTCTTTCATCTTTCTTTCCAGAGATAGCTTTGGTAGTTCTATCTATTCATTGTCATAAGGGAGTGCACTTTTCATGCAAACCATTATGCGGCCTTATATGTGTCCAATGATTATCTAGTTTGATGGGAGCCCAATTAAGGAGGGATTTTTGTAACGCTTTGTGCAAATCGATGTCAATGTCAGTTAATGTACAAGGTTTTTGTTACTTGGAAAATTATGTTCATTTTTTACAATTATTTGTGTCTCTTTCATGGATGTTGGTGGCTTCTTAATTCCTAGTTGCTGAATCTTTTTTACCTGAAAAATGCTATTTGTTTTCCTCTAAGTGATGACTTTTGTGTTAGGATGTAACTCGCTTTCATTGGAGGTGGGATCTGCTTTTGTCTTCATATGTTACAATTCTTTTAGAATGCTTACATTGAAATAAATATAGGTGCAAGATTACCTGGTTGATTTAATTACCCTCCCTAATTTTCATGTTAGAGATTTTTTGTATTAAATGCATGAGATTCTTTGCTAATACTCAATATCCAGCATGTTACATTGTTTTTAACATCCAGCATATTTCATTTTGTTATGTAGGTCCATCAGAGGACGCGTAGACGGGAGCTGAAACACCAGTTTTATATTTTATTTCTGGGATAAATGAATGAGGGTACTCTATAGCTCTGCATAGATAATCTGCTCTAAAACACCATATACTCTTTTGGGGCATAACGCAATTTCTCCTTTTGAGAAAAAAAGTAGCCCTTCTGTTAGGCTTACAGCGAGTAATATAGCTAGCCTGTTTTGTTTGGTGATGGCCTGATGCTGTATGAGATAGTTTTTTAATCTACATTTTTTGGTCAATATGCCTGTTCTTAGTTGTAGTAAGTGTTAGTTAAAAGTTGTTGGTATTTGAGAGGTGCAAATCTGTGGCCATAACAGGAGTTTGCTGCTTCTCTATATTATCAGGCAACTAGTTTTTCTTTGCTAAGGGGGATCCTGGACATGGGAGTCTTCATTTTCCATATCATGTTGCAGGCCATTAAGTTGAGCTGGAAAAAATAATTAGAAACCATTATTTATTTTTATATATATAATCATCTATCATGCTTGTCACAAAATTATATGTTCTGAACCACATCTGAATGCATTGTGAACTGCTAAATTTCAGCTTCCTTTTTAGACCATTTAGGCTCATATTGTCTTGCAAAATAGCTCTTTTGGATGGCTTGGAACCAATAATTCTTTAGCTTGGTGAATGAGTTTGGTTTTTGCAGTTAACTTTTTGAATCAGTGAATGAGAGATGCTTAATGCTTGTTATTATTCTTAAAGCCTTTGAAAAAATTATCTCCTGTAGCAAATTTATCTAGGCAAGTTGCTTGAGGTGTTTAGTTGAACACAGGGTATTCAACTGATGCCATGAACCAGAGAGAAGGTGATTATGTTCCAATTAGAGATGCAGAGAACGTCCAACTGGGAATGTTTGACAAACCCCTTCCTTGCTTTGGCTGTGGAATTGGATGGTTTTCGTGAGTATTGCTTACCTTCCTCTCTCTTTAGTGCTCTCACACATAGACACACCTTTTTACTGCTGCCTCTTACTTGGATTTGTGTTCTCACTCTTCTCTCATGGATGCGCCTTTACTCTACAGCCTTTTGCTTGGATTTGTGTTCCCACTGATATGGTACTTCTCAGCAATTCTCTACTTTGGGAAGTACTATAACAAGGATCCAAGGGAGCGATCTGGCCTTGCTGCCTGTGCAATTGCCGTGAGTGATGAACTTAATTATTAATCTTTTGTTAGCATGGTTTACCGCCCTCTTCTTTGTCATGTCTGCTGATTGAACATCAAATATAATACTTGCTATTATTTAAAAATGCATAGCTTGGAAAAATTCTGAAATCCAGCCTTCTAGCATTGGCATAAAGTTTTGACAGAGCATCCTGGTGCCACTAAGGAGGTGCCTATGGAGGCGCACCATAGCTGGTGCTAGTGGCAGGTCACTTCCTTAATGCTGAAGAAGTTCAGTGGTCAACTTTCCTGAAATTGCAAAATACAAAATTACCCCTAACTAAAACAAAAATCACAGAACTGGCCCTGACAGTTAGACCCCAAAAATATGCCCTGTTAACTAGTAAAAGAGTCTAGGTGATCTCTAATTAGGTTCGATCCAAATCCACAAGCTTGTAGCGATAGATTTTCCCCTTCTATACACGTTAGGTGCTATTTGCATCACAAAATGGCATGTAGACTAAATGCAGTGGTGTCCGCTTAATGATGCGTGTATTCCATATGATTTTTGTTTATGTGTCTTGTGTTTATTGATTTAGTCTTGGGTGATGTGATAGATTTAGTCTATCTAATAATTTCTCCTAAAAGAGGTACAAAACTGAGCTTTCAAGGAATGAAATAGTTATATACAGCACAATGAAAAGCAACTGGGTAGTCTCATTGTAATTTCCTATCATTTGCAAGAGCAGTGTTTTTGATGGGTGACAGTTCAAATCCCTTTTGCCGAGCACATATTTTTCAATCACGTGTATACTGTCCTCTCACCACTGAACTAGACTGTTACTGCAAAACATTTCATGATAGGTATCAATATAGCTGTGTCTGGAGACTGGAGAGTACTTTATCTTGGGAGAGACCAGAAGTTTCAATGTACTTTTGCCAATCCTTGTGCTAATTGGTGCCACCAGAATTATGTAGGGTTATCTATTGCACATGTTTGTGATGAATTGGTGTGTTTGTCTATTTTTTTCAGCAAGTAACATGCATGCACTTATCTGCAGGCTGTAGTGTTCACAATAGCTGCGGTGATCGTTTTACTTGTTTATTTGTTGTGATTCTCGCCTCGACAGATTCATCTTTGCAGCTGCAGTGTATGTTTCGAAAAGATAAGATGAACCTGATTCCAAGTGCTCAAGTTGTAATGGGCCCAGGACCAAGCTATCTGAAATCTCTGCACTCTTGTACATAATACGAAAATGCTGTACAATGATGGGGGGGAACCCAGCTCAACTGTTAGATCCCCCTTTAGTGCAAATCTGTCTATGTATTCTACCTTGTAGGTTTTAGAAAAGGTGACATTTCCTCGATGTGTTCCTTAGATTTTGCTGGAAGCCTGAAGCATGACGAGCGCAGAACCACATGCTTGGTCATTCAATTTAAGCAAAATGACTTGAAATATGAAAACTCCCCATGTTTATTTCATGCATTTCGTAGAAAGCTGCTCGTAATGCAACTCCGGATCTTAAAAAAATGCACGTTTCTTGTTGTTCATGTCAAGTTCATCTGTCTCCTCGATGTGGTTCGAAGCCCTAAACTCTGCAGTGCATGAATGGGGTCCAAGCTGATGCATCATTCAGCCAGAACTGCAGTTCTTGTCCATGATTTGGTTAAATGTCGACGTAGAACATCTGCTTCTGGGCGCTTACAACAAGACTCTTGGCCCCGTCCTTCTACCTTTTGCATATTTGATGATTTGATCAAATTTTCCGTCAGAAAATATCTAAAATAAGAAACTGTTTTCTGCAAGTGAGTTATTTTATCGGTTAGATTCTGTATGACTTCTTCATACCTTTTTAATTAATTCATAAAACTAAATAAGTACCCTAATAATAATAATATTAATAATATATTCAAGACCGCTATACAATTAAAACAATTCAATAAACTTAATATCTAATCCAGAAATATGTAGCCTTTTGATCTAATATATGTTTGTGATTTAGATTTAAATAACTCGTAGTGTCCTATTTTCCTATGCATGGTAAATTATGCAAATATGATTTATTATTTAGAAACTTGGTCATATTTCAAATAGGGAATTTTTTATTTTATTTTTTATTTTTTCTGAAATTTTGAAGAGAAAAAGATGTGTTTAATATCAGATTTGTATCTTATAGTAGAAGCCTATAGCCTCCATATTAAGTAAAAATATTGCAAAAAAAATATGAAAGACTAACAAATAATTTTAAAATGATGCTTGAATTTTTTAAAAATTTTTAAAAATTATTGGAGGTTTATTTGAAAAAACAAGAAAAATCTAGCAAGGAAAACTGTTAAAAGTTGGTTAGAATGTATTTGTCAAATAAGCCCTAGGAACTAAAAAATACATTTTTTCCTTTGTAAAAGTTTAGTTCAAACAAACACAGCCTTGAGCCTTGGAAAGGCTCAGCCCAATAACATGAAGTCGGGCTTCATAAAACCATTGCCGGCCTCCTCCGAAGAAAGAAAATATGGGTTGTCTCTCCTAAAATAAACAAAAGCCTTATCCATGGAAAAGAAAAATAACCCAAAATTTTGAAACAAAGCCTGACCCCTAACAAAAACAAATGCTCTCTTTTTGCTCTTGAAAGATCAAAACAGCTGAATTAATGAATCCATGCATAGCTCGTGCCCAGAAACCATGAACACGTAGCAAACAAATCACAGCAAATTTAGAATTTTTAAGGAACATATGAGAGTTATACCAATATTAGTAGGGACGGTGTGTCTTGCTCTGAACAAACACTTAACCAGTCTCCTTTTCCTTAATTTTCTTCTCTTTCTGTTTCTCCTGTGTTTCCTTAACTTCAGCTGCTGTGATTGAGAAGAGAAGCCTCTGCTGTTTTTATTTTATTAAATCTTCTGTTGCTAGCTGTTCACAATGCTGCTCTTGCAAAGCTGAGGAAAGAGTTGCTGCTGATGAAAAAGATTCTCCATTGCTGCTCCCGGTGCAGAGGGGATGAAAGGCGCTGAAGGCTGACAAGGCAAACCTCCTCCTGCTGCTGCTTGCTCACGGTACAGAGAAGATGACGCTGCTGGAAGGAGGAGCTTCCACCACTGGTGTCAGGAGAAGTTGAGTGACGCTGCTGCTGTTGCACGATCTGCTTATACTGTAACTTGAAGGGAGCTGCTGGACTACAACAAGCCACGGTGGAACCAGTGGTTGCTGATGAAGAATGTCTTTCATCCGGAGCTGCTCACGTTGCTGGTGCAGAGAGGTTCTCTGCTGCTGGTGCTTCTTCCAATTGCTAAGGGGATGTGTTGATGAGCTGCAGCGTGGAGATGTAGCTGGTGCAGAGCTTGAAACTGAACTGAGATCACGGTGCTATCGAGGTTGTAGAGAAGTAGTTGATGCTGATGTAGGTAGGAATTTATGGCTACAGTAGTGGTACTACTGCTATGGAGGGACTGGCCGTTGCTAGCAGAGAGGTAATTAGTACTGCTGACTCATGGTGCTGAAGGAGAAGTAGGCTCCTGCTGCTCAAGAGTAAACTAGGACCGCTACGGCTGTTGCTCACGTACGGGTATGGAAGAGTGGCAGCTGTGAGGGAGAGAAGGCTTCTTGTTTGTCTTGGAAAACAAGGGGCAGGCCACGTTTTTTCTTGTTTTTGTAGAGAAGGGGAAGAAACTTACTACTTACTTGCATTGATTAACTTTAATTCCTTGTAGACAAAGAAAAAGAGTGCGTGCGCGTGCGCGCGTGTAGATAATAAAGCTGGGATCGATCTGGAAAGGTCATATATATATTAGTTTCGATGATTATATTTTATCCAACAAAAAAAAAACTTGAAATGCTAAAATTATATTGAAAAGTATCGGTTACTTTTTAAAGTATTTTTTATTTTAAAATATATTAAAATAATATGAAAATATTAAAAATATATTAATTTAAAATAAAAAGAAAAATAATTGTTTTTTTAGAAAAACGTTTAAAAGAGAATACCAATCACGACCTTTAACTTGAACTAACGACCTTAGACACGTTCAAAGCGACGGCTAATTAAGGAATGCGGCTACGACATCCATTTTCAACTTAATTGGTTAATGGATTATGTTTGGATTTAATGCGGCTACGACATCCATTTTCAACTTATTTGGTTAAACCTCCACTCCTTACTAACCTCCCAAAAAAAAAAATCAATCAAGAACACTCAATCATGAGGAATATTTGATTATTTATATTAAATTACAAGTTTTTTTTTGTTTTTTTTAAGTTGTGATTGTTATGAGTTGGTAATTCATCTTGAATTTATAACATAGTTAAAAATAAATTTAATAAAAATTTATTTTTATAATTTATCAAATATAACCTTAGTCTTATTTTAATAAATTTTTAAAAGATTGTCTTGCAATTAGTTTTGATTTTTTTATATTTTTTTTTATTCCCGCATATTTAATATTTGAAATTATAATATACACATGAAGTGTTTTTTAGCATTAAATAAAACCAGTTTCACTCAAAAAAACAAAAAAAATCTTTAATTTTTTAAAAATATATACAATTTTATTTTAAATATAAAAATTCAAGAAAATCAGTTTTGTTGATATTTTTAGATTTAATAGCTAATTTATAAAATTCATAAAAATTTAATCTGCGTTTCAAAAACATAAAAAATCTATTTTTCTCTATGCAAAATACACAATTATAAGCTATTCTTAATTTCTCTTTTTTTTGCAACTACAATTTTCATTCAAACGGAGGTAGAAATTCTTGATCCAAGCAATTTATAAAAATACACTCTGAAATTAGCTGTGTCAAATCTTCACCCCAACCCAAATGCCAGGACACGCGGTTTACATGAGCTGGAATGCTTGCAGCGAAAGAAAGGAACAGAAAGTTTGATTGAGACAGAAATCAAAGCGCGGTTTTCACGCCTTGTGATGATTCTAATTATATTATAATAATAATAATAATAAAGTCATTCGAAGCTATTCTCATTACCGGCCTAGACTTGACGCGTGTGACCTTCGCCCATATTACTACTTCGGTGGTAATTCATTTTTCAAATTAATTAATTAATTAATTAAAACGTGCCCCTTATTATCACAAAACCAATTCAACCTAAAAATTTATATTATTTTCTAATACATTTTCTTAAATAAAATCTGTATAAACTCATTTTATTATTTGCAAGAAATTAAAATTTAAAAAAGTTAGAATGATACTGAGGGTACAAATATGGATTTCTTTTTTTTTTTTATCATGTATTTCTTAATATAATCTTTATATATTGAAGTGTTTTGCTATTGGGATTACTACGTTAGAGGACTTCGTGCGGTGTTCAAAAAACAACCCCTAACACCATGTGTATGCTACTGTATATTTAAATGCCATTGAAGCAAGCATGTGGTGTGGGTATTTACATGCCACTATTTTTACTTTCGCTTCTTACATGGAATTATATTTTTATTAGTTTATTTTTTTTAATGTTGATCTAACTAGGTTTAAACTTAATTTAATCAATTCCCTAAATATTTAATATTTAGTCGTGCTAACCTAATTTCTGTCGGGTCAAAATTGCTTATAGCCTATGGAGGGTGTGATTCCCTGTTTTTTTTTATTTATAAATGCCATGATCACTCCTTGTTTTTAAGACTATACTCAACTACCTCTCTCTTTTCTTTTCTTTTTCTCTGAAGCGAGCAAAGCTTATAATATCAGGAAAAACTCCGATCAAGCAAACAACATAAAAGCTATCGCATTCCCAAAAGCAAAGCTAAAAGCTGTCCAAGAAAAGTTCTTCCCCTCTCTCTTTCTACAAACTCTCAAAAGGAGAACCAAAACACCAAACCAATCCTCAAATAATGGACGAAGAGGAAGACATGCCGCTATTCTGGCTTCAAGCCCCCAACACTCGCCACCGTCCCCGCGGCCTCCGCCGTCAAGCCTCCTCTATCTTCCTAAATTCTGGTGTATTTCTCGTAATATTACTAGTTGTAGCTCTCGCTTTTGTCCTTGTTGTTGTTTCTTCAATTGGCTCTTTGACATCTCAAATTTTGAGACCACAGTCGATCAAGAAAAGTTGGGACTCACTCAACTTGGTTCTGGTCCTCTTTGCTATTGTCTGTGGATTTCTTAGCAGCAACAACAGCAGCGGCAGCGGCAGCGGCGGCGATAATGAAAGCACAACTTATTACGAAGATCAAAGCCTATCAAATGTACAAAAACCATCACATCCGTCAACTCCTTCACATAGATGGTTTGAGCACCAAGATCGAACTGTGAGCTATAACACACTGAACAGATTGAGGAGTTTCAGATCGTATCCAGATCTTCGTCAAGAATCTTTGGAACGGTGGAGATTTTATGATGATACCCACCTGATTAACTACAGGTTTTCAACCTCAAGTGATCAGATTCATCATCATTATCCGCAGCAAGTCGAGGAAACTAAAAAACAAGAAGAGGGTGTTGGTGTTAAAGATATAGACGTTGATACCTTTGTGATAAATCAAAAGGAAGTTTCATATCCATCATCGCCACCTCCGTTTCCTCCACCACATCCATCACCATCACCTCCTCTGCCACCATCTCCGCCTCCTAAGCTTGTGAGGAGAAAGGTGAAGAGAACATATCAAGATCTTGGATATGAAAAAAGAACCGATCATGAGGAGAAAGTCCTTGAAAACTTCTACAACATCCCGCCACCATCTCCACCGCCGCCTCCTCCTCCTCCTCCACCACCACCACCACCACCACCACCTATATTCAGCAAGAACGAGAAAAGGAGAGGCAAAGATTTCTTGATTTCACTAAGAAGAAAGAAAAAGAAGCAGAGACAAAAGAGCGTTGAAAATCTTGATAGCTTCTTCAATCCTCAACCTACCCCAACTAGTACTCTACCTTTGATACCACCACCCCCGCCACCCCCGCCTCCACCCCCGCCACCTCATTTTCTTCAAAATTTGTTCTCAAAGAAAGGCAAAACCAAAAAACTCCATCCAGTTCCCCCGCCGCCACCTCCACCACCAGTCACACGTGTATCAAAGGTGGTCTCCCAAAAGGTTACGTCAAGAACCAAGGTCCAAGTAGCACCAGTGACATCTGATAAACCTCCAGAACCAGCCAAGACAAGTCGTTTCCATAGCGTGGAAGAGAATGTGGAGAGAGGGAATGCTTCACGTTTGATTCCACTACCGCCGCCGCCGCCGCCGCCGCCATTCAAAATGCCAGCATGGAAATTTGTTCATGATGGTGACTATGTTAGAGTAGGGAGTTTCAACAGTTCGAGGAGTGGATCACCGGATTTGGATAGCATTGAGGATGCATCATCAGAGAAGGATCAGTCAAGTCCAGTGGCAGCAGCAGGTGGACCAGATTCAGCAGCAACGGCATTGTTTTGTCCAAGTCCTGACGTGAACACCAAGGCTGATAATTTCATAGCGAGGTTTAGAGCTGGTTTGACGTTAGAGAAGGTGAATTCTGCCAACAGAAGGTCAAATCTTGGTCCAGAAGCCAGCACAAGCTAGAAGAAGGCTTCTGATTTGTTTTTCTTTTTATTTTTGGAGATTTGATTGATTTTTTTATATAATTTTGTTTAATATTTGGCGAGGATGTATGTATGTAAGTTGGTTTGGGCTGTCCTGTCATTTTAGGTGAAATTTTATTATACATACAGGAATGAATACATGAGAACATGAAATGAATTAATTATTATTTTTTTCTTTAATTACGTGAATTCTTGTGCTGCTCAAGAAGAAGAAGAAGAAGAAGAAGACATGACTTAAATCCAAGAACTGTCCCGTCTTCTTGCATTGCAGGAGCATGTATAGTAGTGGTGGAGAAAACAATTATTGTCAATGCATTATTGTTCATGGTTGTCGATGATTTTTATTTCTGTGTGAAATTCTTTACGTGATTGTTTTTAAACCCGGCTTGATGGTTAATCCGGTCCAAGACTTGAATCACGAGTTTTGAACAGGTTATTCGAGTTATTTTTTTATAAATTAAAATGATGTTGTTTTGATAAAAAAAAAATAATCAACAAGTTATAATCGGGTCTTACCGAGTCACTGGGTTAACTCACCTCATCAGTCGGGTTTTTAACTACTTTTGTTTTTCATAAATTTAATCTGGTTCCAATCTTGGATTTCAGTTCAACCTGTAAAGCGATGAACAACGTATGATTTCTGATCATTTCTTACGGTCCATTTGAAAAGGAGATTGTACACTGAAAATAATTGTTTTGATGCTTTTCACCAAGGTTGCACCTTATTATCTTAAAAGAAAATCGTGCCAGGATTTGGGATGGAAGTGAGTTTAGCTGTGATTCTTGGTCTGGGCACGCAATGAATGAATGAATGAATGGTGCCAGGATTTGCTCTTGACAGGGTGGAGGTATTGGAATGGATATATAGGTGGCTGGGCGGTGTACTGTGCAATGCGAAATATATATATATATATATATATATATATATATATATATATGCGCTCTAAGCGTGTAGATGGGTTAGTTATTTGTATAAGTAGTCAGGCGAAGGAGAGAGGTTCATGAACTTGGAATCATGGCTGGCTGGTATGTCTCTATCAGCTGATGACAATATAAAGTGGCGAAGAACATAGATGCATGATGGGAAATTATGATCTCATTAATTTATATGCTCTTCAGACCCATTTAATTTGCTTTTAACATAGTGTTATGACACAGGGAAGTCTAGGGTTTTTTTATATATATATATATATATATATATATATATATATATATATAGTTTATTGAATAATGGAGCTGTCATGACAGATATCCAAAAGTATGCCACACACAAGTAACTTTATTAGGGCATCTTTTTACATTGAATTAGGTATCTTACCTTGAAAGCTAGTCCTGTGATTACTTCTTAAAGGGAACTTTCTTGTTTTAAGTATAATGTTATCCGCAAGCTTTGAGTATAATTCTTCATTTGAGTACAGCTTT